>Ga0208436_1010_pt1 | contig 295033 bp, 236 predicted proteins | sample RumMetMCoCulture_FD_188357 | JGI IMG/M metagenome (GOLD analysis project Ga0208436, IMG submission 188357) | Rumen microbial communities from New Zealand - Rumen Methanol Enrichment MEC1 Co-Culture (SPAdes) (version 2) | ecosystem: Host-associated > Mammals > Digestive system > Stomach > Rumen...
TCGCGATCTGCACGTACCCCTCCTTCTTCGCCTTCGACGCATAGTAGGTGTACTTGTTGCGCGCCTGCGACTCCCCCGCAAACGCCGCCATCAGATTCGCTTCAGTCTTCGTTCCTTTCAGTTCCATACAGTTTCCCCCTGTCATTAAAAATATCTGCAAGCGCCGGAATACAACCGGCTTTTACGCATATTATCAAGTATACAACTTTATGATGGAAGCAACAAAACTTTTTTCATCATCAACAATCCATATTCGCAATGAGAAACGAACTATGCCATGGAGAGCCGCTCTGGAAACAAATACAGGTGACAAATGAGGAATGGGACACGTGGAAATGTCCTATCAGTTTCTGAAACTGTCCCCGATGGAGTGAATCGTATAAGATTAACGTTTTTTTAGCATCCTTATAAACCTATCCATAGCGTTTATTACGCAAAAAAACAGACTTGTACGGTTGTTTTCCCCCGTAGGAAAAACGATGAAAGTGGTATATATTTACATGAGGCGTGAGAAAATGAAAATCAGATGGAAACAGCCCAATTGCAGTCCCGTCTCCTGGGTCATAGACTTCGGCAAAACATTTGCCTTGCTGGGACTTGCGACTGTAGTCAACATCTTCATGCTGAATACGGTCGCCGCCGCTTCAAACGCCGCGGAAATCTATATATTGGCCGTACTGCTCACTTCATTATGGACAAACGGCTTCATCTGGGGGATGATGGCTTCGCTCGTCGGGGTCATTGGAACGAACTATTTTTTCACATATCCGTATTTCGCCATCAATTTCACGATTAGCGGATATCCGGTCACGTTCATCAGCATGCTGTTGGTCGCGATGATCACCAGCACGCTCGCCGCAGGCCTGAAAGAACAGATGAGCATGACGAAAGCGCGGGAACAGAAGACCCAGCAACTAAACGAAGTCAGCCAGCAGCTGCTCAAAGTACAGAGTTCCCAAGAAACCGCAAAACTAGCCTGTCGCTGGCTCTGCAATTTTCTCAGCCGCCCTACCCGTTTCTATCTCAATCCGGCTTCATTCATCCAGGAGGGGGAACCACTGGAGAAAATCGACGAACAAACAGAGGCCGCGGTGGTCCAGAGAGTGTTTGAATCGGGAGAGAGCGCGAAAACCGCATTTGTCCATACCCCGCTCAAATCAAAGGACAAAGTCATCGCGGTAGTGGCCATTGTATCCACAAAAGGACAGCCTCCGCTTTCCAAGGAAACCGAAGATTTCCTCCAATTGATATTCTCGCAGTTCGTCATGGTGCTGGAACGGCAATATCTAGAGGATGAACGGCAAGAAATCGTCATGGAGAAACAACGGGAACGGATGCGCGGCAATCTGCTACGGGCCATATCCCATGATTTGAGGACCCCGCTTACAGGAATCATCGGGGCTAGTTCCGCGATTCTCGACAACAAGGACAAGATCACCCCCTCGGACATGCTCCACTTGATCGGAGATATCAACACCGATGCGATGTGGCTGCTACGGATGGTGGAAAACGTACTGTCCGTTACCAGAATCGATAACGACGCCACTGCGAACCTTCATAAATCGACGGAACCGATTGAGGAGGTCGTTTCGCAAGCGGTACAGAAAACAAAAAAACATTTTCCGGGTTGCAAGCTACAGGTACGGATTCCTGAAGAATTCATCATGGCGTATATGGACAGTACGTTGATTGAACAGGTCGTCATCAACCTGATTGAAAATGCGATTCGCCACAGTGCGTCAGAAGAACCGATTGAAGTTTCCGTGGAGGTTTCGCCGGACAATCGTGTACTTTTCTCAGTAAGGGACCATGGCAAGGGCATCGCCCAGGAGGAATTGCCGACACTGTTCGAAGGATTCTCCATCAGGGACAAAGACAAGACGGACAGTACCAGGGGGCTTGGGATTGGACTGAGTATCTGCAAGTCGATCATTCTGGCACATGGCGGGACGATCCATGGTGAAAACATGCCGGACGGCGGGGCGCGGTTCACGTTCACCATCCCGATGGAGAAGCTGGCGCCCCCGGATGAATAGGATACCGACGGATTTGAACCGACAGTACCTGCCGAAGAAAACATATGAAACACAGACCGCATAGATTCTGGATCAGCGGTTCGCAAAGAGACGGTCCGTAACGAATTTCGGACATATTTAAGGAGAGAAAGATGCCGAATCTAGGGAAAATCCTCATTGTCGAAGACGAAGAAGCCATTGTGCATGTGCTTGTTTCCATCTTGGCCGCAAATGGGTATACCGCCATTATAGCGAAAACCGGTTCCGAGGCATTGTTGATGGCGTCATCCCATATTCCCGACGCGATATTACTCGATTTGGGGCTTCCTGGAGACTTGGACGGCGTCGATGTGTTGAAAAAGCTCCGTGAATGGTATGGCAAACCGATACTGATCGTTTCCGCCCGTGACCAGGAGCCAGAGAAGGTCGAAGCGCTTGATCTTGGAGCTGACGACTATATCACGAAACCGTTTGGTTCCTCTGAACTGATCGCACGCATCCGCGCCGCGCTCCGCAACAGCGTCAAGAAGCTTTCAGGGGACGATCTGCCCGCGACCTCCTATACGGTCGGAGGTTTTACCATCGACTTTGAAAAACATATCGTGACTGTCGATGGAGAAAGCGTCCATCTCACCCAGATTGAATTCAAAATTGTTGAACTGCTCGCCCGGCAGCCGGGCAAGGTTCTGACCTATGGATATATCCAGAGCCACATCTGGGGACCTTTCTTCACTGAGGACAACAAAATCCTACGGGTGAACATGGCCCATATCCGTAGGAAAATCGAGAAAAATCCCGCCGAACCGCAGTACATACTCACAGAAATGGGATTGGGCTACAGGATGGCGGAGAATCCCGACCAAGACTGAAGAATCTAGAAAAACAAAAAAGCACATGGGCGGCACATGAACGGCGCCATTGAATTTTTCCAAGGGTTTCTATATCTTTTGTCGCGAATGTTTTTCTGAAGTTTGAGGGGAATGATGCAACAGAACAAGCTCACGACTCCTGAATTCTGGTTCAGGAGCGTCATACAGGTGTATCTAGGCATTGCGACGCTTATCCAGCTTTTCACTGATGGAAAGATGATGGCGTTCTATGCCGCCGTAGCCCTGGCGCTGGTCTCCATACTGCCTATCGTAGCGAAATGGATCAGACTGAAGCTCAATCCCGTCACAATATCGCTCTGCTTCACATTCCTTGCAATCGCGATCTATACCGGCAACAGGTACGGGATGTATCACCGGTTCTGGTGGTACGATGTCGCGCTTCATTTCTCAAGCGGCATCCTGCTCGCCATGCTGTGGGCGGACGTGGCGTTTCCCCTCCCCTCCGCACAAACGAAGCCGACTTGGAGGGAAAGCGCTCCACTGCATATGGTGCTCCTTACTTCCATCGTCTTTGCGATGGCCTGCGCCTGCGGCTGGGAGTTGACCGAGTTCTTCTGGGACATACTGACCAAGTCCGACGTCCAGCGCAACCTGCTCGTTGAACGAGAACTGTTCGGCGCCTCATGGCAGAACCCTGGCATACGGGACACCATGAACGACATGCTCAACGGTACGGTTGGCGCATTGGTCGGATGCGCCTGTATAGCCGGCACCAGGATCAGGGCAAAGAAGAAGTCCTTAGAATAGGAAGCCTTCCTCCACCGCGTCAGGTTTCGGAGGAGGAGCAAACACGGCGGGAACGTCGGCTCCCTTCCCGTTGAGCGCAAGCGGCTGGATGCCTTTTACGATCAGGAACTTACGGAGGTCTTCCAGTTCATTCAGATGTCCGTAACAGGCGCGGGCAAACACCTTTGCGCAGTTTACCGCATCGTCCAAGGCGTAGTGGGCATGATATTCCATGCCGAACTCCTCCGACAGATGAGTCAGCTTGTGGTTGTCCATGTCAGGCCATATCTTGCGAGAGATTTTTACGGTGCAAAGGTACGGCAACGGGGGGACTTCCATCCGGTACCAGTTGAGCATCGCTTTCAGGATGCCCATGTCGAACGCAGCATTGTGAGCGACAACCAGACGATTCCCAATGAACTCCATGGCTTTCGGCCACACCGCGTCGAACGCAGGGGCGTCGGCCACGTCCTCCGCGGTCAGGCCGTGAATGGCGGTCATGGCGGGGTCGAACCACGTGGAAGGCGGCTTGATCAACGAATACCAGGTATCAAGGAGCTTTCCTTCTTCATCCATCAAAGCAAGGCCGAGGGAGCACGCACTTTCGCGCGTCCCGTTGGCCGTTTCAAAATCCAATGCGACAAATTCCATGTCGAATAAATCCTTCTATGTCAGCGGTCTTCGCACCGCTGTTTGTCCAGCATGATAGAGAGAATCGTCCTGTCGGTCTGTTCCATTCCTTCATGGCTGATCCGGGAAAGGAAATCAATGCTCTGCAGCGAATCCTTTCCGACGATTCCGCTTTCAGTGCCGGGAGCGAATCCCTTGAACGCGAGCCGACAGGACAGAGCCGCGGCTTCAACGCAAGAGTATATCTTCAACGCGCAGGTCATTTTTGCGCCATCGCAGATAATACCTGTAAGATTGCCGACCATGGTGTTGACCGCACGATCCATGACCTGACGGTCTCCACCGAGGAGGTACACCATTCCACAGGTCGTCCCGATAGCCGCGGTGAACGCTCCGCACAAGGCCGACAACCTGTCCTTTCGGGCGGTCAGCACCAGTCCTACCAACTCGCTGACGCACAACGCCCGTCCGAGTTCATCATCCGGTTTTTTCAGGAAAGTGGCAAGTACCGCTACCGGGACGGTCACAGTGATGCCCTGGTTACCGCTGCCGCTGTTGATTACCACGGGCAACGGGCAGCCGGCCATGCGGGCGTCGCTAGCCGCTGCGGCCAATGAGGCTCCAAGGGAAAAGGCTTCCGCAAGGCTACGAGGCTCGTCGGAGAGCTCCTCTCCGGCTATGCGTCCCACGGACAGCCCATAGTTGTTCGCGACGGCATGGCGGGCAATCGCCATGTTGGTCCTGGCGGCGTCAAGCACGATGTCCAACGCCTGCCGCGGAGCTTGCCCGGCAAACGCGATGATGTCATCAAGCGACATGGAAGCCAACTCTTCGCAAGAAATCGTATCAATCGCTTCCGCTTTCGTATCAGGAACCAGACCAAGGTCCAGCAGGACTTCCCCGTTCTTCACCAATTTACAGAAACGGTCATGTTCGCCACTGATGATGGCCTGCGCGGATTCAGCGCCGACTGTCGCCGTCACGCTGATATACAGAGGCGGAACATCGGAGACAAGCTGTAGCGCCACCCGGTTTTCCTTCGCCATCCTGATGGCGATCCGCTGTTGTTCATCGGTAATCACAGAAAGGATTCCAAGCCCTTTCGAACAATCGCCTCCGGCGATGCCCAAGGCTACCGCCGCCTGGATGCCATGCAGGTCGCAGTGAGGCAAGCCGACACCCATGGCGTTTTTCACCATGTCACGACTCGTAGAAACCAACACATGTTCAGGATGGGTTCCCAGTAATTCTCCAGCCTTTGCGCCCGCTAGCGCCGACGCCGCCGGTTCAGTACACCCCATGGCAATCATCAGCTCCTTCTCAAGCAAACCAAGAAATCTTTTCTGTTCTATAGCGTCCATGGTCTGACTATATCACGGATCATGGGAGCATGCCATATCAGTTTTCCCTATGGCGTACAGTTGACGTATCTGACAAACTCGGCCTACTCCACCCCAAACATCCCCGGCTTTTCCGGTTACCTGAGGAAAAAAGGAAAGATACTGAAAACTGGCCCCGTCTACGAATACATGGGCCCCGGCCCAATCCATGCGAAATCAGCTTTGGTAGATGATCGGTTCAGCGTCGTCGGTTCTTTCAACCTTGACCCGCGGAGCCTGCATCTTGATACCGAAACGATGCTCGTGATAGACAGCGAACCGTTCAATGAGCACCTCGGCAGCGTCATGGAGCTTTGGCTCGACGCTAGCGCCCGCAATGAATCGGGACGAGCGGTTCTACCGCCCGCAAATCCACAGATCCCCCTTCAGAAAGCGGGGATAATCAAAACCATCATCCTTCGGGTCGCTCAAATCGTCCTTTGGCCAATCAACATGCTGGTGTAGACATTTCGCTCATACTCTCCGCGAATTGACGGCACTTAGCCGAATGCGTCCTGTATGACGGGATTACGTCCTTTATGTCGGAGCTACCTGTCGTCTACGTCCTTTATGATGGGATTACGTCCTTTATGATGGGATTACGTCCTTTATGATGGGATTACGTCCTTTATGATGGGATTACGTCCTTTATGATGGGATTACGTCCTTTATGATGGGATTACGTCCTGTATGACGGGATTACGTCCTGTATGACGGGATTACGTCCTTTATGTCGGGATTACGTCCTGCTCGGTGACTACTCGGTGACTACTCGGTGACTACTCGGTGACTACTCGGTGACTACTCGGTGACTACTCGGTGACTACTCGGTGACTACTCGGTGACTACTTGGCGACTACTTGGCGACTGCTTGCCGACTGCTCGGCGACTACTTGGCAACTGCTTGGCGACTACTTGGCGACTGCTTGGCGACTACTTGGCGACTACTTGGCGACTACTTGACGACTACTTGACGACTACTTGACGACTGCTTGACGACTGCTCGGCGACTGCTCGACAGCAAGTGAGCCAAAATCATCATCAACCGAAACGAAACACGATTACAAGCCCGAAGGATTCGACGCCAAGTATTTCACCATATAGTAGGCATTTGCCAACGCTAGCTTTTGCTGTTCCAGTTCAATTCGGGCCGTACAGTCCTCTACCTTGGCCTGCAAGAGAGCCGATTCATCGCCATACCCGGAATCATACAGTTTCTGCTGCTGGCTGATCTTCGACTGAGCGACAGAAATCTTGAGGTCTTGGTATTCAATCTTGCTCTGGGCGAGTTGCATGGCGCGCCATTGCTCCCGCAGGGTCTGGCGGATTGTCGCCATAGCGGCGTCCTTGTCAACGACGGCGCTTTCAACGGAGGATTTCGCCCGCTTGATGTCATTGAGCTTCTTGCCACCGTCCCAGACCGTCGTCTTCATGCCGATGGTGATGTTCGCGCTATAGCTATCCTTCCGATACCAGTCCGTTTCAATAAGCGGGAAACGGGAACCTGCATATCCGACATCGACTTTCAGCGCGAAATCGGGCTTCCAGTAGACGGAAGCCTCGGCGATATCCTGCGCATACAGGGAAACACGCTGAAGCTTGTCCAGCATCCTCAAACTGTCCTGCATGGGGCTCAGAGCCTGAACCTCCAGAAGGTCATAGTCCCGTCCCATCATCTCCAGATATGCAGCCTCATCGGGAGTGAAGGAAATCTGACCCCAAGTCAAATCCGGCAGACCGGTTAATTTCTGGACTCCAAGCAATAGATTATCAAACTGTTCACCCATTTCTTCCAAGGTGATGTCCAATTGCTGGGCTTGTATCTGCGCTTCAAGGACATCCTGACGGAGGAGCATCCCGTTCGCCTCCCCCTGCCGGGCAAGCTCAACGAGACGGGCGGCATATCCCCGCTGTTCGGCGAGCAGGATTCTGATACGGTCAAGATACCACAGGCTGGCCAGACGGGTTTCCAACTCCGTCTGCAATTGGGATTGTTGGGACGTCAGCTGGAGCTGACGAACCTCGGAGACCTCCTGGTACAACTTTACGGAATTGCCGATCTTGCCCCATGTGATCAACGGCTGGGTCAACGACAAACTGAATTGATAGAGGGTGTTCTCCATGCCTTCATACAGGGTGATGTATCCTCCAGCGGGATTCGCGGGAAGACCCATCGCATTGGCGAGATCATCGCTACTCACCGTGATGGGCCCAACCGGAGGATTGAACATATAGGTTCCTGATACTTGCAGATCGATAGTCGGAGAATATCCCGCCCGAGCATCTTTGACATCCAATAGGCTCTGGGTCACTTCCTCCCGAAGTTTGCGCAAGTCGGTGCTATCCTTGAGCATCTGGGCCTTCATCATCTCCAAAGTATAGCCAGACGCAAGTAAATGCAGTTCGGACATGGAGGTTTCATCTGCCGCGACGGGTCCGTTCACCGCGAAAAGAGAGACGGAACCAGAGACCAGCCCCACGAGGAGAAACAACAGAAACCTCTCATATTGGCGCTTCATTCCGAACTCCTTGTCATGGATTGACGGGAAGAGTCGTGATTTCGGTCATCGTCGTCTTAGTCAGGACTGTCGCATTTTTTGTAGGCTCATCACTTCGGATACTGAGAGGAAGATAATAGTCGCCTATACTTAATTGATGGTCTTTGTTTACATCAACGACAACATAGACCTCCTTGGTCAGGAACCGTTCCGTGTAAGTGTCATTGTCCCAAGTCATGCCGCTACCCAATCCGGTAAACGTACCATGGGTGATGAGCGAACCGTTGGCACCGTTTCCAGACGACGCAGTAACGACGCTGGCTGATACATTGCTGAACAGTTTCAAATTACCAGTGCCAGCATCGCGATATCCGAGCCAGACGGAGATATCGTCGTCGGCGTATTTGCCAAGGTGGGAACCTAGCGAGGCAGATTCGCTTCCATCCAGTTCTACCCGTCCTTCGATCGAGGAATATGAAAGTCGAGTCGCTTTCATATAAGCGTTCACGTTCATGGAATTCCCGCTGATTTTCTTGGAAAGCGCCTCGTTCGGCCTATAGAAAGCATAATCCGTCGCCGGAGGATCTCCATGCTCTTCATAGTTGTAAGCCTGTTTCCAAGTGATTTCATCGCTTGACTGAGCCAAGGAGATAGTTACTGTCGGTTCGAAAAATACCTTGGGAGTCGCCGTAGGATCCACATATCGCGGATAGGTCACGGTAATCGTTCCAGTTCCAGTAATCGTCTGGTCGTCATAGACGATATAGTCAGGATTTGCCGATGCGCTCTGAGGAACTTTTACAGTAACTTTCACCGCGGTATTGACCGGAGCACCAGTCAACTCCGTGGCGACGTCACGAATGGTCAAATTGATCGCCGTCGTCTTGCGGATTTTAGTCAGTTCCTCGTAGACGGTATCGGAGTTGTTGCTATCGGAGACTACGACGACATCGCCGGTATTCTTGTACAGGCCGTAATCCTCATGGTAGAACAGCAGATACAGCCTGTTGTAGTCGGCGGTCTTGCCAAATTGGGGGCTCATCGATTCCCAGACCAATTTATTGACGACAAACGAGCCGTTGTCACCAGTGGTGGTCTTTCCGATATAAGAAGATGTCGAAGGCTGGAACCTGCCGGTCGGGTTCGCTATGTACGCATTGTAATCGCTGTTCCGGTCAGCTTCCTTCGTATATGCGTAGACCTGTACGTTCGCGATTCCCGCCTTGGGACTGCTCGTACTTTCGGCGTCCACGACTTTTCCACTCACCCCGGCCTTGAATACAGATGAACATCCAGTGACTACCAAAGCGGCCATGCAGCACACCGCCACCGCAAATATACGAATTGAATGTTTTTTTCTATCAGACATAGCCCTACTCCTCTTTCTTCTTGTCGGCAGACCTGTCGGTCGATGATGTTTTTGAAATATCCGCCACCCCAATCCTGACGACTAGCGGACCTTTGGAATTCACGGCGGATCCGCAGGAACCCGCTGTCGTTTTATCAGAAGCGACCTTGCCAGTTTCCACAGCCGAATCCGCAGGAACTTTCTGTGGTCCGGTTTTCGGCGCAGCATACGTTTGCTGCGTCCCGGAGGCTCCACCGGCCATCCCCACTTGGCCCACGGATACAGCGGTATCGGGTGCGTCGCCCGTTTCTGTCGTTGCCGTAGTTGGCGCGGTAATAATGGCAGTACTGTCGCTTCGCTCCCCATCAGGAGCTTTTTCCGATTCTGCGGCCAGCGACGGCATGGCGGCGGCTCCATAGCCTTGCCCCCTGTCCGTCATTTCCGTTGCTTCCGCGGTTGTGGCCGACACGTTCCCCGATATACCATCGTCGCCTCGTTTTCCCGCCTTGCGGTAGAATTTGGTGATTTTGCGCTTTTCAGTGATAAAATAAAGCACCGGAATGATGAACAGCGTAATCAGCGTGGAGGTCAGCAGCCCCCCTGCGATCGCCTGCCCCAGCGGAGCATAGATTTCAGCGCCTTCGCCCGAGGCGACGGCCATCGGCACGACTCCGAGCATCGTCGTCAGCGTCGTCATGAAAATCGGACGGATACGGCTGGACGAACCGTCGGCGACACAGTTTTTCAGCAACGAATACTCATCATCCCGACCAAGGCTCAGTTTCTTCTCGACGATGAATTCCTGTTCGGCGCCAGCCGTCAAGACCTCTCCCCGACGGTCGGCCAGAATCTTCGCCCGGCGTTGCTCCCGAAGGAGATTTACATAGTCAATCAGGATGATGCCGTTGTTGACGACCACACCGCCAAGGGCGATGACCCCGAGCAAAGCGATCAGGGACATCGTGGAGCCGAACATCAATAGGCCGAGCACAATGCCGATAATACAGAACGGAATCGTCACCATGATCAGCAATGGTTGCCTAAAACGCTCAAACTGCAACACCATGACCACATATACAAGGAACCAAGCTATCGCAAGCGCAGTGATCATCGGTGGAATGGAGTCCCCGATCAGCTCCATGATACCACCGGTTTTGGAAGTGACACCCGCTGGCAACGGGTTGTCAGTGAGCCAAGCGTTCATATGGCTGTTCACCACCGAAGTATCTTCACTGACGAGGTTCGCCGAAACAGTAATCGTTTTCGCCCTGTCGCTGTGGTTGATTCGCGACACGGACTGTTCCACATCGACGTCCGCAAGATTCGCGAACGAGACGGGCGTACCGGCCATCGACACAATCTGGATATCATTGATGGACTCCATCGTGACCGGACGGTCGGTGATATTGGAGAACAGCCGAATATCGTATCTGTTGCCGTCGGCCGTATTTCTGAAACGTCCCGCATCAACCCCCTGGAACAGTACGCCGGTGGTGATTCCCGCCTCGTAACTGGTGATTCCCAGTGAATTCATGTATTCATGTGACATGTCGATGACCATGGTGTTGGTATCGAACGATGTATCAACGTAGGTTGTAACGACGGATGGGTCGGCCTTCAGCTCATTCTCGACTTTCACCGCCGTCTCATACAGCAGGTCCAGATCCTCGCTGACCAATGTCAGCCCGTAGCCACCCCCTCCAGAAACATAGCCGACCAGCTTGTCAAAGCCACCATTGGTCACCTCGACCGTCGCATCCGGAATGCTGGCGCTCAGCAGTTCCTGCAACAGCAGGATAATCTCGTGGATATCCCTGTTCCGGTCCTTGACGGGAACCAGGACTATCTTGCCATAGGCGCTGTGAGCCGAGGATGAACCGAGAAGCGACTTCTGGCTCTGACCGGTATAGAATACGGCGCTCTCTATCTCCGGCACTTGCTCCCGAATGATTTTTTCAGCCTGCCAGACCTTCTCACGTGTCTGCTGTAGCGAATAACCATTGGGGAATTCCAGATTTACATAGAAATCACCATTATCCGTTGATGGAATAAACGCCATACCGAGCGCACTGATGATGAACAGCGTCAGGACCAGAACACAGACTGAAAGTAACAGAATAAACTTCCATGACCGCATCGCCCATCCCAAAGCCCTGCGGTATCCATTCTCAAACGCATCAATGCCCCGGTTGAACAGTGTCCTGCGCCGAAGCTTCGGGCCACCGGGCTTGAGGATCATCTTCATCAGGAACGGGACGACGATCACCGCGACAAGAAACGATGCCACCAACGCAAGAATCAACGTCATGGAGACATCCTTGAGAATCATGCCGACGATGCCAGAAAGCATCGCGATCGGAATGAATACGACGACAGTCGTTGCAGTGGAAGCGAAAATGGAGGCCCCGACCTCGTCCGCGCCACGGAAAATTGCGTTCTCTACCGCATAAGTCCCTTTTTTGTAATAACGGTACACCTGTTCCAGCATAACGATTGAACCGTCGACGACCATGCCAAGCGCGACGACCAGACCGGACAGGCTCATCAGGTTGATTGAGATTCCGGCTATGCGCATTCCTATAAAGGTGAACAAAATGGAAAGTGGTATCGACAGGCCGATGATCAACGTAGCCCGCAAGTCGTTGAGAAACAGGAAAATGACCAAAACAGCCATGATAATGCCGCTGATACCGGATTGGATTACCGTAGACAATGAGGCGTTGACGGTGCGGCTGTCATCGGATATGACCTGGTATGTCACGGCCCCGACCGATTCCCGCTCGGACCGCTTGAGGATCTGTTTGACTTGACTGGCGATGTCCACCGTATTTCCATCGGAACGTTTGGTGATGTCCACGACGACCAAGCTCTGACCGTCTGAATCGACATAGTAGTCAGGATCGGGATAGGACAAGGATACGTCGGCGACATCGTTCAACCGAATGACGACATTGCCATCACCCATCCCCACCGGAAGGTTCTTGATATCGTCAAGGGTACTGAAACCGCCTTCGTAACGAACGTCGATGGACCTTCCCTGATAGTCGGCGTTCCCGACCGGCAGCTGCACATTGCCATAGTTGAGTATCTGATAGACATTGGTGACGGAAATACCTTTGGCCGTCAAATCCTCGATACGCAGCTTCACGTTCACGCGAAGGGTCTTCCCCCCCGATATGGAGACGTCCGCGACGCCGGGAATCTGAGTGATCTGCGGTTTTAGGGTATCTTCCACATATTGCGTGAGCTTCGCAGTATCGGAGCCTCCGCTGATGGAGAACGTAAACACCGGCAGCATCTCGGCTCCGCCGACGAGAGCCCGGGGATCGCCCTGAATTCCATCGGGCAGGTCAGCTTTGACCTGGTTGATACGGTTGCGGACTTCGTTCAGCTGGTCATAGGGATCAATGCCATCCTGAAACGTGATGGTAATCCAACTCACCGAATTGGCGCTCAATGAATCGACGCTCTTGAAGTTCGGCAATGTGACGAAATTATCTTCCAAGATCGAGGTGATGTCCTCCTCGACGTCGGCTGCGCCGGCACCGGGATAGATCGTCACGACCTCCACAGAAGGCAAGGAAATATCCGACATAAATTCAGTGTTCATGCCTACGACGGAGAAAATACCGAAAGCCACCAACACTATCAGCAGCATGCCGATGACGACGGGATGCTTGACCGCGAAATGTGAAACCTTCACTGAGTCGCTCCTTCAGACTCCCGCCGAACCTGTACAGTAACCTGCTGGCCGTCGAATACATTGTGCTGGCCGTCTACCACGAACCACATGCCGGCATATTTATCAGGGATGCCGATTTTTTCATCATCCTCCACAACCGGCTTCATATCGAGCCATTTCACCGTCCGGGTGGCATCGTCATAGACGTAGCATGACCCATCGACTTTGCGGACTGTCTGGGAGAGCGTGGCGATATCAGTCCAAGTCTCATAGACCACGGTGACTTTCACGTACATGCCGGGCCTGAATTCGTCCAGACTCCCTTCCAAGCGACAGACGACCTCGAACACCTTGGACTCCGGCTGAATGTACGGGGCTATTGCCTCGATCGTCGCGGAAGTGCTCGCTTCCGGCGAGATCGTCCCGGAAGCGGGTCTGGAGACCGTCGCCTTGAGATGGTCGCGGTTCTTGTTGAACAGGTCGAAGTATTTCTCCGGTACGTCGAGCCGCACGACCTGGTTGTCGAGGTCGGCGATCACTGCCAACGGTTGTTGGGAAGATCCGACGCTTCCTTTCGCCGATGGAGCCATCAGGACGGTTCCGGAGACAGGCGCTGTCACATCGGCATAACCGAGCTGCAGTTTCGCCAGATCGTACTGGGCCAGCGAAGCGTCTCGCTGGGCTTTTGCCTGGTCGTAGTTCTGCCGGGAGGTGGCGTTTGCTTCAAACAGCCCTTCCACCCGCTCGAACGTACTTTGGTAAGCGAGGTAGGCAGCCTCGGCCTGGAGCATCTGCTGTTCATACGGACGCTTGTCGATGACGGCGATCAAGTCGCCTTCCTGTACATATTCGCCCGCCTTGACAGGGTATTCCATAATTGTCCCGGACACCAGCGGCACGACGGGAATCATGGCGTCGGCTTCCACATGTCCTGAAAGTACTACGCTTTGCTCTATCGTCGCCCGTACCGGTTGCTGGACAACCACCGCGGGATGCGGTGCTTCATATGTGACGGTCTCCCTAGTGTCAAGGAAATACAGAATGCCGAGGATGATTCCCCCGACGACGCCAATCAATATCACATATCGCAATATCAGTACGAATATATGTTTTTTCCCCAAGTTCATACCTCCGGACTTCCAGCGAAGACGGACTTCCCCGTGCGACTTCGGGAGCCAATGCAGATGCTTATCAAAAGATACCAATCGCTCAAGAAGTTGGCAACAGAAATATGTTGAGCATGCTCAACATATATTATGTATTGAATAAGACAAACAAGCTTGTGTCAACCATTTTAGTTGAGCATGCTCAAGTTTTAACATTTTTTATATTGCTTCTCCTGTTAAAATAAGTGATACTTGTCATGCGTTCACTCAATAATCCGGGGGGGAGGTATTGGCGTGGCAAAGGGACATGAGCACAATACGGAACAGCTGATTCTATCCGCGGCATATGAGTTGTTCTTTTCATTGGGCTACAAGCAGACCACCATCCGCAAGATTATCCAGAAAGCCGGAGTAAAAAACGGCAGCTTGTACCACTATTACACAGGCAAGGATGATATTTTCAGCCACTTGATCACTGAGCTGCTCGACATTTGCAGGCAACGGGCGAAGGAGCTGACTGGCGGTTCAGAGGATCCCGTTCTGACATATTGTGTGGATACCGCATTGAAAATCCAAATAATAACCTCCTATCCAGTTGTCAGCGAACTCATTGGCGAGGCGTTTTCCAGTTGGGATTCCATGAAAGGAGTCCTGTCCAGTGCGGTGGAGAAGGATATACAGCTTTTTTCCGCGATATCCCCCGGCCTGACATTGGAGGAATGCTATCTCAGGGAAGTGGTCGCCTTCGGATGTCTCCGGGGACTGGTTCAGGCCAGCTACTACCAGAAAATCCCCTACTCCACACTGATCCGCTACCAGTTCACCACGATTCTGCATCTGTTCGGTCTGGAACCGGATAGGGTTGAAGCGATGATCCGACAATCGACCAGGCTTATTGAAGAATCCGCAAACTACAACATTTTCGAATATGCCCGCACCAGACTTCAAGGCATGAAGGCATAGGGCTCGCTCTGGGATTGATTGGTGTTCACTCAGTGTTTGCTCCAGGCTTGCTCGGTGTTCACTCTGGGCTCACCCGATGTTCACGCCAATGTTCATCTGACGAAGATCTTTCATAGCAATAGACCAAGGAAGGCTTTGGCAGATGATGGATTTTTCGTACCGGACGGTTTATCCCGGCAGAAAGAAAAGCCTATTATGCATGAATTTCCCATCGCCTGAGTCAGCCAGCGCAAAAGCCACTGATAAAGTACGGCTCATTGCGAAACAACACGGTACAGGACTGTTTCCACAAGCGGCTCGCCCGCGCAGAACAAAAGTCCTCCAGACTAGGCTGCGAACGAGGGGCAGTACGCAAATACGACCCGAGAGAAGTAGCGGCGTATGGAGACTACTTCTTCGCAGATGCCCGCGCAGAATAAACGCATCAGTACAAGACCGTGAGCAAGAGACAGTACGCAAGTACGGCTCATTGCGAAACAACGCAGCAATGATGCGTTTATTCAAGCGGGAACGGTGGCGGAGAAAACAGTCCCCCCCTCCCGCACCTCCAGCCGATACCCCGGAACCGTCGCAGCGATCACACAGCACTCCCCCTTCTCCAATTCAAACGTCCCGTCGGAAGTGACGATGGAAGCATGACCTTCGGTACAAAGCATCAACTCGATCATATCGTGGCGGTCTATGTTGTAATAGCCGCTGTCCATAGTCAGCAAAACGAACTCTTCAGTAGGGGTCAGGATGATCTTACGGCCAAAGGCGCCGACCACGGTCGGAGTTCGCTCGGGAATGCCGGATTCTATCTGAAGCACCTTCATCAGCTCAGGGACGTCGACCTTTTTATGGGTCAGCCCGCCACGAAGCACATTGTCGCTGGCGCTCATCAATTCAATGCCATTGCCGTATGCATAGGCATGGAGCGTCTTGGGTTGCAGGAACAGGGCTTCGCCCGGTTCCAGATGCATCACATTGAGCAGGAACGGACAAAACAGTCCGGGGTCTGTCGGATATTCAGCGGCACAGGACAATGCGATGCCACGGGACTCCAGAAAACGGCCGTCGGCAGTCGCCAGCGGAAATTCATCATGCTGACGCAAACTTTTCAAATATTCATCGAGGCATCCCTTCAAAGAAGCTACATCCAATGTGTAAAGCCGCTCGAACAAGGCGGCTATCAACCGGTCACAGCCCCTGTTGTCATGGGTTTCAATGGCAGAAGCGGCCCCAGTAAAGATTTCAGGAAAGAATTTTTCGTAGGAGCCCGGTATCAGCAGACGCAACGCGGCATCTATCTGGGCAAGAGGCCGGAACCCACACATGGCGGTAAGCGGCGTCAGGGCATAAATCACTTCCGCCTTACGATTGGGATCCTTGTAGTTCCATTCATCCCGCGGCAACAAGCGATGCAGGGGCTCTTCTTTCGCGAACCCTTCTTCCGCCTGGGAGGAGGAAGGATGACACTGTATCGACAGCGGCTTGTCAATCGCAAGTACCTTGAACAACAAAGGAAGAACCGCGCCGAAACGCTCTAGGTGGGATTGGCCGAAATATACCGCGGCATGTTCGGCGAGAAAACGACCAAGAGGCATATCGCCGTATTCCGGCACGGTAGATTCACCAGCGGGATGAGTACCGAACCAGACCTCAGCCTTGGGACGTCCATCGGCGGGAATGCCAAGCAACGAAGGAATAAAGTTGATGTTGCCCCAATCGTAGTCCTTGATTTGCGGTGTAATTTTAATGATATCCATAGTGGCCCTCCCCACGCGTGCGTCAATCATATCATGAAACCGCGGATATCGACCAGCGCAACACATATCGTGGATATGAACTATCACAGAAATTCAGTTTTCATCCCCAAAAAAAGTAAAATGACCGTACCATCCTATTTTCAAAACTATTTTATACGGTGATGCAATCTTCGTCTCCCAAGCGATATGCCGCCCCCGCCAGAATCTCGGTTCTCGCAACCGAAATTCCAGCTATGCCCTCATGCCATGACCTACGGCTCCGCCAAGGATCTGCCGGATAGGAGGAAAAAGATAAAAAACATCCCGGCGTACAAGACGGCGGGATGCCTTTCCAAAAACCGGTAGATACAAAATCCGCTATTTCGCCGGTTTGACCCGCTTCAAGAGCATAGGAGCGGCAAACATCGCAAGGGCGAAGCAAACCAGCGCAGCAAGCCAAGCGACGACGGCGTTCATGAATATGCCGCCGAACAGGAAGCCGACAAAGGAACAGCCCGCACAGGTAAGAGCATACGGCATTTGGGTCGCCACATGTTCAAGGTGAGGACATCCAGCCCCTGTGGAGGACAGAATCGTCGTATCGGAGATTGGAGACGCGTGGTCTCCGAATACCGCGCCTCCAAGTACGGCGCTGATGGAGATAAAAACGGCGTTGACCATCGCGGTATCAGTCAAGCCCTTCGCATGAGCCAAGCCTACGACAATCGGCATGACGATCGGAATCATGATGGCGAACGTCCCCCAGCTCGTACCAGTCGCAAAAGCGATCAAGGCGGACAGCGCGAAAACCAACATGGGAATCAACCACATCGGAAAACCGCCGCCAACGACGACCTCCGACAGATAGCTGGCAAGCCCCAGACCACCGTCAGCGGGAGAAGACTTGATGATCGTCCCGATCGTCCAGGCCATCGTCAGAATCATCAAGGCGGGGACCATCGACTTGATACCCTCGCAAATCGCCTCGCTTGCCTCCTTGATAGAGAACAACCGGCGAATCGCATAATAGACGTAGGTAATGACCAGGGTGATGATGACCGCATAGAACAACGCCATGGAGGCATCGGTATTGTTGAACGCCTCGCCCATCGTCATGGACGCCATCGCCTGTCCAACGGTGGTAATCGTCTCTCCATCGACAGCCAGCAACCAAGTAGTGGCGGGAAACAGTACCAACGCGGAAACAATCAGTACGATAATCGGAAACAGCATGTCGATCGGCCTGGCCCGATCAGCCTTGTCATCACCCTCGATGGAAACCTCTCCAGGAGCGTCGCCATAGGAAGAATCATATAGGCGACCTTCCTTCGCCAGTCTGACCGACTTGGCCATGGGACCGAAATCACGACCGGTGAGTATAATCGTCAGCACCATGATCAGCGTCAGAATCGCATAGATATTGAACGGGATGGAGCGGATGAAGAATTCAAATTCGCTCATTCCGAGAGAGGCAAAACCTTCAGACCCCTTGACGATGGACATGACGGTGATCACCCAGCTGGATACAGGGACCAAAATACAGACGGGTGCGGCGGTAGAATCAAGGATGTAGGCCAGTTTCGCCCTAGGTACGCCGTTCTTGTCGGTAATCGGTCGCATGACAGTTCCTACAGCCAGTGAATTAAAGTAGTCGTCGATAAAGATGACCAATCCGCAGAACCAGGCCATCAGCATCGAAGTCTTGGGGCTGTTGACCTTCTTCGCCGCCCAACGTCCGAACGCATGTGCCGAACCAGTGCGACTCAGCATGCCGACCAGACCGCCCAGCAAGGCGCAGAACAGGAAGATGCGGATGTTCCAGCCATCATTCAGAGAACCGGCGAGCATGTCGGTAAGATTCAAGATAGCGGTAACGGGGTTGCCTCCAGCGACAATCAGCGCTCCGGACAGGATACCAAGGAACAGCGAAACCATGACATCCTTCGTCACAAAGGCCAAGGTAATCGCCAAAACGGGGGGAATCAGACCCCATATGCCAAAATGTTCCATAAAAGAACCTCTCAATAGAAGATATGTGGAGTCCTCAGAGCAATGCAGACCTTCCCCCACCAGTGGATGCAATATAGCATAAAGAAAGTAACATTTTCAACTTATTTATAGCAATTTTGTAACAAATGATACTTTTTGTTATTATAATAACACAGCAAACAAAAACTCCGGGTTCATGCGTCCATCATATCCAGAGATTCTTGTATGCAGGCCCCTGACTCCTGTGCAGTAGGCGGCGGTGATTGGAGAGCCGACTTGCTTTTCATAAGCACGATGCGGACGCATGGTTCGATACCGCTGGACGACATTTGACCAAGGAAGTACAGGCTGTTCTGCCATAAATATACAAAGAACCTCCCGACAACGCCGGGAGGTTCTGATAACGGAAAAGCAAATTAACGATCGTAACCGATATTGGCACGAACCGTCAGAGCGTCAACAGGCTTATCTCCAAGTTGGACGCCAAATTCCTGACGGTAGTACGCGGCTTCAATGCGAAGCGCCCAAAGATCAAGGCCAGCGCCAATGGAGATATATCCTTGGTTCAGACCAGCGCGGACGTCGATGAAGGAAAGCAACCGGATTTCAGCGCCCATGTTCAGGTGGGTCAGCAGTTTTTCGGTATTGAAGTCCCCCCCGGCAAGACCAACGATGTCCACCAGATCAATAGCCAAAGCGGGTTTGATGAAGGTACCGACCTTGCCGAACGACGGCGCCCAGCCGATACCCGCGTCCAACGACCATGGAGTCGTGATCTTGAAAGATGTCTTGTCGCCCGATCCCACGGAACCATCGGAAGTCAACGGCTTCTTGAATAATTCATTGGTCCAATTGCTGATGCCGGGATAGGCGTTCATGTAGAAGGTACCGTTCATATTACGCGCTACGACAGACACCGTGAACCCGGCCGGCATATTGATGTTGATACCAGCATCGATGGGAATCGCCCAGCCCGCCATCAACGGAGTCTCCTTCAGGAACTTGTCCTTGGCGGCGGTAGTATCCCCAGAACCAAGGAATGTAGTGATGATATTGTCAGCGCTCACCGCCGAGTTGTACGCCCGGTAGTTGAACCGCGCGGCGACGCCAAGGTCAATCGAGAACTTGTCCTCGACGATATTAATCCTGAAACCGAAACCCAAAGTCGCAGCGGCATTCACTTCAGCGAGCAGCTGCGTCGATGTCGTCTTGCCGTCGGGGCTGTAGGAATGAACCTTTTCCTGAGCCTGGATTCCGAGTCCGAAGCCACCGGCGGTAAGGGACACGGCCAGATCAGTGGTAAGTACTTCATTGAACCCCTTGCTACTGATGATCCCCAGATACTTCTGAGCCGCATCTACATATTTATCTTTGTTGGAACTAGCGGCCTGGAGATCATCGATCATCCCGGACTTGAGAATTGCCTGGGGATTGTAGACGGTCACGCCCAGTGACGGCAACGACAACTGGAACCTGCGGCTGGCCAGCGCCGCGGGGTTCATGAAAAAGCTGTCGGAGCGTCCTGCGATGGCGATGCCGGCGCCGCCCATCCCCATTGAACGGGTACTGATCGGCGAGAACGCGGAGCCTACCGCGCTATAGTAGTCGGCGGAACCGTCAACGCCCGGACCTACCGGGGTAGTCGCGAACAGAGACGCCGTCATTACACTGAATATCATCAACGCAACAAGAATCTTTTTCATATTCTTCATTTCCGCGCCTCCTTTAGTCGTTCAGCGAATTAAACCAATCCAACAACTTGTCTTTCGTCAGATTGGTGGTGATGATTGTATTTCCAGAAATATCAGACATGGCTTCAATCGTATCGTAGGCATTCAGGATGGAAGTCGCGAACAACGTTCCCGCCTTCGCATATTCCTTGAGCTTCGCGAACAAAGCATCCTGGTCCGCCACTTTCGTCTTAAGTATATTCCAATACGTTTCGCCAATGTACAGCTTGCTTGACGCGGTCATCGTACCATTCAGCAAGTCGGGGGAATTGACCAGCATCGACTCCAGAATGGCCCGGACTGTCATTCCGTCAAGACCAAGATCCGTCTTGAACACATCGGACGAGCCGAACTTGTCCAATTCGGAAAACACCACCGCGACGGCGTAGTTCATCATGCCGGTCAGGCCGCAAGCGTCCTTCAAGGCAGCGGGAGCGTTGGAAGCATTCGCACCGGTTTTCGCCGCAAGCGCCATAGCGTTGTCATAGGATGAACGGGCAAGGTTCAGACTTCTGACCATCCTGTTGTAGTCAGCTTCAGAAATCTTCCCCTCGTCGGTCGCGCCTACATACGCCACGACGATCTTGCCGATCTGGTTCACATACCTGACGGCCTCTTCTTTAGAAGTGAAATCAATCGGGAGTTCATGTGGAGAACCAGACTCCCCCGTCCGGCTCAAGGACCGGCTGCCAAGAGCGCTCATCAAATCGCTGAGGTTCAGCATCTGGGTCAGGTCGAGGCTTCCGACGCCAGAGAGCTGCTGGGCGACGTTGACGACGAACAAGGAGTCGTCGATCGCTGCTTTGACGGTAGGATTGGAGAAGTCAACACTGGCACCACCGGCATCGGCGATCGTCTTTGCGGCGGCCGCGGTAGTGGAAACGAGATTCGTCACCAACTGCATCGTCACAACATCGGCTTGGGTCAGGTCGCCGGAATCAGCCGCGGTATTCAGCGTAGACGCGAAAGAAGTGAGCGTATCCTTGATTTCCTGAGGCACGGCAAGATTCGCGACCTCTGTCAATGCGGCGGCAGCGACCTTCATGGACCCTTGTGTCGCAGTAACAGCAGCCGGGGCGGCCGGCTGGCTCATGGTCTGCACCAGTTGCTGGGTCTGCGTCGATGAGTTCAAGGCTGTGCTGAGGGAATCCTCCAGCGCCTTTTTCTCATCGGCGGTCTGCGGCTTGAGGACTGTAGTCACCCCCTCGGGCGCCGCAACTGTAATGCCGAGGTCGGTCAACCCCAAATCATTGACGGCAGCGGCCGGAGTATAGTCCGTCGTCACGTTGTTCACGACATTCGCAACTCCCTCGACACCAACGGTGCTGGGCTTGACTGCGCCGGTTTCAATCCAGACGTTGCTGTCCAGCTTGCCCATGGCATCAGCAAGTTTCGCACGAATATTCCCATCACAGGATATCAGCGAAAATATCAATATCGGAATCAGCAATACAACAGCCAATTTCTTCATCCTCATATCCTCCTGTCCCTTCCTGAAAGGTCGCCACAGATTCTATATATCATGATACGACACCTTCATGGTCTTTTTCCAGTATAAAATCTAACTTTGAGACAGACAACTGGAATTTTTCTCCCAGTTTTACCTGTGTCGCCTCATCATCCGATACAAGCATCCCATTATGACATAATGACATATTCTGAACAACCGCCAACAAACATCAAAAGCCCACCTTCGACCCGATGGTCTTCTAGATGGGCTTTCAATCGTAAAACAGGGAAATGAGGATTCGGTTACAGCAATCTATTTGAAAAACAGCTCCCTGATCGCCTCGACATTCAGCTCGTCGTTCTTTTCGTCACTCTCATACATCTGGTCTATACGGAGCTTGTAGAATTCGACGACCTTGTACCGGACGAGCTTCATGGTGGAGTTGACCAGGCCGTCCGCCTCGTTGAACGCCTTGGGGATGATGGCGAACCGGGACGGGAGCCACACGGAAGGAATCGCCTTGGCAAGCGGTTCGTAGGAACGGAGAGAACGCACCACTGCGTCGAGCACGGCTTCGGCGGTCGTCAGATTCTGCTCGGCGATCATCCGCTTGACGGCATCCTCCTGCAAAGTGACGAGGGCGGTGGTATTCGTCCTGTGGTCGTTGTAGACGATCAGCTGGTTGAGGATGTCGCAGTTGTTGACCATCACCTCCTCGACCTCCTCAGGGGAGTACTTCTCGCCGTCCTTGGAGATCAGCAAGGCTTTCGCCCGTCCGGTCACGACCAGAAAACCATCTTCGTCATAGTAGCCGAGGTCCCCGGTCCATAGCCAGCCATCCCGAAGCACTTCGGCGGACGCCTCGGGGTTCTTGAAGTACCCCTTCATGACGTTATCGCCCTTGATGACGATTTCGCCCCTCTCGCCTACCGCGGCTTCATGAGTATCATCCTTCATGATCCTACAGGTGACGGACGGCGCGACCATTCCTGAAGAACCGAACTTGTAGCGGCTTGGAGAGTTGGAGCTGATGATTGGGGCAGCCTCGGTCAATCCGTATCCCTGATATACCGGAACGCCGATCGCCGCAAAGAACCGCTGCTGTTTCGCTTCGAGCAACGCGCCGCCTCCGACACAGAACCGCATCCGGTCGCCGAATATCTTCCGCAACTTGGGGAACACCAACAGATTCGCAAGCGTGTATGGGAACCATGTCGATACACGGTTCCATCCCTTGGCCCGGTGGAAGCCGTCCCCGTTACGGGTGATGCCGGCCTCCAGCCCCCGCCGGAAGATACCGTCGATGAACTTGCCTTTCGCATGTACGCCTTGGGAAATCTTCTTCATGAAATTGCCGCTGATGGACGGGACTGTCATGAGGAATACAGGATTCACTTCGGGCAGGTTTTTAGGGAAATTCCGGATGATGGCGGCATTCGAGCCGCGGGCATCGACGAAATGAAGGGTGATGCCCCGGAGCAATGCGGTATAGATACCAACGGTATGGGCGAAGGAGTGGTCAACGGGAAGTACGATCAGCGTCTCAAAGGTGGCGTCGGGAATCTTGAACAGCTCTACAGCGTCATGGCTGTTCGCCCAGTAGTTCAGATGGGTCAGCATGATTCCCTTCGGATTGCCGGTCGTACCGCTGGTATAGCAGATGTTGATAGCGTCGTTTTCACTGACCTCCGCTTCCAGTCTCTTGACCAAACCGGCGTCGGCGGTGAGCGCCCGTTCCCCCTCCGCGAGCAGGGAGTCCCAGGCGAGATAGTCCACGCCAGCCTTCCAGCCGCTTTCCTCAGCCTGCTTGAGCAGCCGGTCGTCCGCCGCATCGAGGTAGATAAGCAACGGCTTATGGTCAAACATCGGAAGCGCCTTGGCGACATTGCCCAAGGTATTCGGGCTCACCGCGAACGCAATGGCCTCGCTATGGTTAATCCGGAAAGCTATCTCATCGGGAGTCAGCTTGATGGAGAGAGGCACACTGATTCCACGCGCCTTGATCACCCCATGCTCGAACGATACCCATTCAGGCCGTCCTTCGGACAATATCCCGTAGGTCTGCTGTGGAGAAAACCCTCTGGCTGCCAGACAAGCGGCGATTCTGTCCGATATCGCGTCCGTTTCCGCAAAGCCGCACGGTGACCACCCCTCATCAATCTTTTTCGTGGTATAGGCCCTGTTTCCATATCGCTCGGCGGCTTCATGCAGCATCCGAATAATGGTTCTTTCCATCGTATATATCTCCCTTCGTCATTCCAAAAAACCGACAATCAGCGTTTTGATGTTAATATTAACACTCATATAGTATTTGTCAAAATAATTCAACCTGAAAGGTGTGGGGAGTCTATGAATAATTGCAAGAAAAAAGGAATGGGCAAGAACCACCCGCCGAAATATACCAAGGGAACCGACCGCCGCTCCCCTCCTCACCACAAACACGACGTATCAACATAGGAAACCGCCCCTGTATTGTCATCGATTATCACGACAAGGGAGGCATGATCTGAAAAATCAAGTTGAAGCCGATAGCAATTTCCCCGTTCTGAATAGAAAGTCGCCGTGACATGCGTCCGTAGGATATGTTTGTAGTAGCCCCGTTCTAACGGATAGTTGAGGCCCCTATTATCAGGATGCGCAATGAACAAGCAACAAATATCCTTGTCAGCATCCCGGCGAGACCAGTAGTCGAGAGAGACGTCGGAGTCAAGAACCATGCGTATATGGTCAAGCCCAGTGCCGAAGGAGCATTTCGATAACAATCGGGTAAAATGTCCCGTCAAAGCAGAATCACAGGACAATCCCGCCGGTCGTGGAATTGTAGTGAAGACAACTGCCGCACCACTGGCCTTGAGCCCGACGAATACTTCAAGAGCTTCCATATCCAAATATTCACTGTAACAACATAGTGCATCTACAATCAGACCAGGGCCGTCGCCACCAGAAACGGGGAACAGGAACTGTCAAGGAAATCTTTTCTAGGATGCGCCTCTGAACTACGTAATGCAACATAGCGAACTGCAAACAGATAAACGATAGCGACATCCACTATGACATCGTGGAGAATAGCGACCTGGATGATACGAAGAGATTTGCTTGCCCAAAAGGCGAATAAGGATTATCAGTGGAGAAAAGTCCGCTCCTTGATTCAGACAGGCAGTCAGCCGAACATCCGCTCCGTGACAAGCATGAAGCAGATGCCGATCAACAGCATCAGGATAGACCGGGCACGTCCCCCGCTGTGCTGGGCGGCGGGCCAAAGCTCATCAAATGAAATAAACACCAGGATACCGGCAACGAAGCTCGTCAACATGCCCATGACCACGGGGGACGCCGACACTCCGAAAAACAAGACTCCGACCAACGCACCCAGTGGTTGCGTCAGGCCGACCAGCAGCGCGGTCCAGATCGCGGTCGCCTTTGAACCGCCGTATCCAACGGGCAACGCCAAGGTCGCGCCTATGGGAATATTGTGCAAAGCTATGGCCAAGGCCATGCCAAGACCAAGGCGAAGGTTACCTGCGGCGGTCATGCCAGTCGCCATCCCCTCCACAACATTGTGGAGCATCAACGCCAGCACCATCCCCTTCCCCGCACGGTCGATATCATGCCGTTCAAATTCCGTATCAATGAAATGACCTGGTTCTTCATGAACCACACCTTCGCTACATTCCGAGTTTTCATGTTCATGTTCATGGGGGAACATGATGTCGAGCACCCACGAGAGCAATGCGCCCAAGGCAAACAAACCGACAGGAACCAACGTCCCGAGGACGTTTCCCCATGTTTCGGCGCCGATTTCCACGCCCTCGGGAAGCAACTCCCCCAACGCGATGCACAGCATCACCCCGGTGGCGAAAGCCAAAGAAGAAGCGACTAACTTGCTTTTCTGCGAAAACCGGGCGAACACCAACGACGCGCCCAAGACCGTCGCAAGACCAGCGAAAGCCGTCACAAGCACCGGCATCAATATTGTCTGCATGAAAACACACCTCTCTACTATATCACGTACTATACAAATGAACGGACAAAGAGGCAAACGCCGTCAGAAAAACATCCACTACCGATAGGAATCCCAGAATTTTTCCGTGGGTCTCTGAGAATCGACATCGTAGGCGAATTCAAACATATTGCCATTATAAATGGTATAGCGGACCTCCACAGGAGAACCATCATCCATACACCCGACGCTACGGCTCCACAAGCAGGGCGTACCGGCAGGAATCTTCAATAAATCGCAAAGTTCTTCATTGGCGTTGACGGCTGAAACCGCACCACGCGACAGCGTATACATTTTTCCAGTGCACTTCTCTATATCCTGATAAAAATAAATATCCAATTCATCACTTTTTGCCATGTCTTCACCAATCGGTTCAAGGACATAACTGTTGCTGACGCCGATTGGCTGGTCGTCCAAGTATCCCACGCTCTTGAAGTACCATACGTACTGCGGCGAGTCCAATCGGTCAAGCCACAGGGCTTTCGCAAGATGTCCCGTCGCCAGAATCCGTTCCTTATGGATCAGCTTTCGAGTAAAGGAGGGATTGCCCAACGCCTCCAAGTTACGCTGGAACCATTCATGGCTGGTCCCTGCGACCAGCCTGCGGCTACAGACATACGAACCCCGGCCCCGGGTCCTGACAAGGACCCCTTGCCGGACAAGTTTGTCGAGAGCCCGCCGTATAGTGATACGCGACACGCCATACATGTCGCACAGTTCCATTTCAGAAGGGATCCTCTCGCCATACACCCAGATCCCGTTCAGAATATTAGACTGGATTTCTGAAAATACCTTCTGAAACTTCAAACTCATGAGATATACTCCACCGACCTGTATTGACAGACTAGAAACATCGTCATTGCCATATTGTGGGAATAATAGCAGAAAATCGGTCTTCCAGCAAATACGAAACCCATACAAAGTAATAAAAAACACCAATTATCCATACATTTGTGGAGCGTTTCTTACACATATGAATTCTAAAGATGAATCAACCGGGTTCTTAGCCAGAAACGACTTGCGACAAACTCTCCGGCTATTGGCAAAAGAGATGTCTTGCCGACAACTGGGTGAATCTGGAAAAACGTTGAACTTTCATATGCAGTACAGGCACGGTCTCCAAACTAAGCAACGGTCGCAAGCTTTCCTACATATATATATTCTTTTTGCGCAATGCCAGCATACAAACGCCCCGGCAAGATTATGCTACGTTCCCCTCGAAACTGTCGGCATACGAACCTACACCGATGTACAAGCCGTCAAATAGACGGCTTTTTGTAGGAGTGGACACCCATGACGCAAGACGGCGGACCAAACAATGTGAAAAGGATACAGCGCGCCATCACCAGCGAGGAGAAAAGCCTGGTCCGTTTCGCTGCGCTCTATTCTACTCTACAGCGATAACGTGGGCGCTGATTGGATCAAAAGATATCCCTACGGCATCCCCGACATGAAAGAAGCCCTCTTTCACCGGATTATGCGATACCGCGACAATTGGAGCCTCCCGTTTTTCGACGGTGATCTCATATTCCATCGTCGCGCCAAGATACACGGCGTGGGATACCACCCCGTTAAAAAACGCGGAGGGAGACGGCTTGCCCAATGCTAGCCCTTCAGGACGAATCACGACACATCCTTTCCGCCCGGCGACGACATCGGCGTTGTAGCTTGGAAAGGCGCACACCTTGCCTCCGATATCAAGGGAAAGCTCTTCACCGATGGACCTCACCACACCATCAATAAAATTCGCCCGGCCGATGAAATCCGCGACGAAACGATTGCGGGGACGGCTGTAGATTTCAAATGGAGTTCCAAGCTGTTGAATCACTCCTTTGTCCATGACCATGATGCGGTCGCTCACCGTCATGGCCTCGCTCTGGTCGTGCGTCACATAGATGCTGGTGATGCCGAACTGCTGCTGAATGCGGCGTATCTCGATACGCATCTGCTCACGCAGCTTGGCGTCGAGATTGGAAAGCGGCTCGTCGAACAACAGGACGCGGGGCTTGTTGACGATGGCTCTCGCCAACGCTACCCGCTGCTGCTGACCGCCGGACAGCTGGCTTGGACGCCGGTTGCCTAGCGCGGTCAGCCCCATCACTTCCATGATCCTGTCAACCTCGACCTTGATGGCATCCTTTTTCATGCCTTTCAGTTCCAGCCCGAAACCAATGTTCTGGCTTACCGACAGATGGGGAAAGATTGCGTAGGACTGGAACACCATGGAAGTATTGCGTTTGTTGGCGGGCAGGTCGTTGACAAGTTCCCCATCAATATAGACATCTCCTGAGGTCTGTGTCTCGAAGCCGCTGATAATACGCAGCGTAGTGGTCTTGCCGCAGCCTGACGGACCGAGGAACGTAACCATCTCCCCTTCATTGATTTCTATGTCCACATGGCTGACCGCCGTAAATTCCTTCTGTATATCGTCATGGTCCGAAAAGACCTTGGTAACATCAACTAGTCTGACACTCATCTTCTATTTCCTTTTTTCGTTGCGGTTATTCAATTCGACAGAATGGAACTCGTCGTCTGATACTTCAGTCGAAGAATCAGTTTGATGACGGCCATGGCCACCAAAATAATCCCTACCAAGATTAGGCTGAACGCCGCCGCCGCGCCGATACGCCCGCTTTCTACCTGGCTCATGATCTGCACCGTCATGAACTTCCATCGCGCCGACACCAGGAAAATCGCCGCGCTGATGGCCGTCATACTCCTGACGAACGCAAAAATCAGGCCGCTGAAAAATGCGGGGATCATCAATGGCAGAGTGACCTTGCGGAATGTCATGCTACTATCGGCGCCCAGATCCACCGCGGCCTCTTCAATAGATGGGTCTATCTGGTTCAATACCGCGACGCCTCCCTGAATTCCCACCGGAATATAACGGAAGATGAAGTTCAGCAACAGGATGGCCAGGGTACCGGTCAGGTAGAACGGAGCATGGTTGAACGCAAGAATATAGCCAATACCGATTACCGTACCGGGAACGGCGAAGCTCAGCATGCTGGAGAACTCCATGAACCGCCTGCCAATAAACCGCTTACGGACGACGAGAAACGCGATGACCATGCCGAGGATACCACTGATCGGGGTTGAAATACCGGCGATGGTCAATGTATCGAGGACGGATTCAAACCCGACCCTGAACACATACTTGAAGTTGTCCAATGTCATTTCATAGCTGTTGCCCCAGGATTTGGCGAAGGCGCCCCAGATAATGCTGGCATAGACCAGAATCACCATGAACGCTATCAGACAGGAGACGGCGAACAGAATCCAGCGGGCCGCGGGGCTCACTACATTGTTGGAGGACTGTGTCGGTTTGCCGGTCACCGTAACATACTGCTTCTTGCTCACCCAGTATTTCTGCAACATATATACCGATACAGAAGGAACCAGCAGGATGAAGGCCAAGGCGGCGCCTTTGGCGAAGTTGCCCATGCCGGTAATTTCCAGATACGCCTGGACGGACAGGATTGGGAATTGCGCCCCGGCCAACACCAGCGGATTGCCGAAATCGGCCAGGGACTCGACGAACAACACCAGCATCGAACTAGCGATGCCAGGTATCGCCAGAGGTAACGTGACCTTGCGGAAAATCGTAAAACGATTGCCACCCAAATCCATCGCCGCGTCTTCAAGCGTTGGACTGATTGATTCCAGCACACCGCGCAAGGTGATATAGGCTACGGGAAAGAACGTAAGCACCTGCGCGAACAACAACCCTTTCGCTCCATAGGCGCTTGCGTTCTTCATCCCCAGCAACGTGGAGCTGATGAAGCCGTTGCGACCGAACAGCATGACGATGGCCAGCGCCCCGATAAACGGAGGGCTGATGATCGGAACCGTAGCGATGATGTTGAAGAACTTCTTGCCGGGAATATTCGCCCGTGTCAGCGAGTAAGCGAAGATAAACGCTATGAGGGTTCCCAGCACCGCGGTGGCGACGCCCATCCACAGGGAATTCCACAGAGCCTTAAGATAATAGCCGTTGCTATAGGTCAGCGCATCATGGAAATTCTTTAATGAAAAACGTCCGTCAACCTGGAAGCTGACGATGCACACTTTGAGCAACGGGTAGATAATGAACAGGATCAGGGCAAGCAACAGTACGATGATGACGCACAGCAACAGCGGATCCTTGGCCAGCTTCTTCATCTCTTTCCATTGCCTGGAAAAGTATGATCGTTTCATTGATTCCTCTTTGTACATGAACATCGGCGCAGAAATAAAACTATGGTGGCGGAACAGTTCCGCCACCGATTCATCCACGAAAACAATTCATTCGACGATTATTTCGCACTCAGGACTTCGCTCACCCAACGTTCCACCAAGCGGTTGTAGTTCGCGGCGTAATATGCAAGGTCGATGCCCACTACGTTCAAGGTTGAGAACGCGGGCATGATCGGATCAATCGCCGCGCCGTCGATGACGGGGTAGAAATAGGTTCCGGTCGATTCCAGAACGTCCTGTCCCTTCTTGCCGACCAACCAGTCCATGAAAATCTTGGCCGCTTCATAGTTCTTGGCTCCCGCGAGGATCGAGGCGGCGGGGAACTCAAAGCCAAAGCCTTCGGACGGGAACACGATCTCGATAGGCTGCCCGTTCGCCTGCATCTGGAAGAACGCCGGGGAGAACTGGATGCCGATGGCGCAGTCTCCTACGTTGACGCCCTTGGACGGACCGGTACCGGACGAGGTGTAGGTCTGGATATTCTTATTCAGTTTGGCCATATAGTCGAACGCGGCGTCTTCGCCCATCATCTCGATCAAGCTGTACAGCATGATTTTGGCGGTTCCGGCGGACTGGGGGGTAGGCGCTTGAATCAACCCCTTGTATTCTGGCTTGAGCAGGTCAGCCCAACTGGTAGGCATGGAAGCGCCAGCCTTCTGCAGGGCTACGGTATTGACCCCGAAGCAGAGGGGGTTCATGTAGAAGCCTCTCCAGTAGCCGTCGGGGTCTTTGAATTCCGCGCCGAGAGCTTCAAACGACTCACCCTTGTACGGCATGGTCAAGCCGGCGTTCTTGGCGGTGACGTGGTTGTCGCTGGGGGCGCCAAGCCATACGTCCGCCTGCGGGCGTCCCGCCTCGGCCTGGATTCTAGTGAGAGCAGGACCGGAAGAAAGCTGGACGAAGCTCGTCTTGATACCGGTATCAGCGGTGAAAGCATCAAGAATTTTTACAGCGTTCGCTTCATCGACGCTTGCATAAACCACCAATTCCTTGGCGGCCGCGCCGTCTTCTTTCGTTCCCTGGGCGAAAACAGGTGCTACGCACAGGAATATGACAAGTAACGCAACCAACAGTTTTTTCATATGAATCCTCCTAAAATAGCCCTGCATAACAGAGTCTATATCAGTGTAGCATGGTTTTTCACCTTGCCTATGGAACAATTTTGCTGAACCGCGGCAAAAATGTTTCATTTCAGAAATCTTGGATGGGTGATGAACTCGCCACCGACTAGCAACGAACTCGCCACCAACTAGCAACGAACTCGCCATCAACTAGCAACGAACTCGCCATCAACTAGCAACGAACTCGCCATCAACTAGCAATGAACTCGCAACCAACTAGCAACGAACTCGCCATCAACTAGCAATGAACTCCATCACAAGAAACATCATATAATATACCATAATATAAAGAGATATTTAAATTATTCAGAATCATCGCCCTGTTTTGCGGAGAGAGGAACGGAACAAAGGCAAGTCCATAAGCCGACCTCGCCGATAACAACGCCGCCAAACAAAAAAGGCCGCCGCAAAGTGCGACGACCTTGAAAAAAAAACAGGATTCCCCTACTCTTCGCTGCTATTGAGAAGACGCACCCGGTCGGGAGAAAAACCGATGGAGACGGCCACGCCCTCGGGATAGACTTTCTTGGCGTGGGGATCATCGATCTGGACCAGGACCTCTCCGAACGGAGTCTGGATGAACGATTCAAGGCTGTTGCCGAGGTAGACGTTCATGCGGACCTTGCCATCGATATGCCCCTCGCCCGGCTCCACCAGCCGAAGCGATTCCGGGCGGGCCATCAGGACGGCTTCGTCGCCCACGCCTACATTGGGGGCCGCATGGGCGACCACGACGGACTTGCCGCCAAGCTCACAGTTCCAATGCGCTCCATCGTGCCCCTTGATCAGGACTGGGAAGAACGCCGCCTTGCCGACGAAACCGGCGACGAACCGGGAATCGGGGGCCTCATAGATTTCCGACGGTGCGCCGATCTGACGGATGTAGCCGTCCTTCATGACCACGACCCGGTCGGAAAGGCTCATCGCCTCGATACGGTCATGGGTGACATATACGGCGGTAATTCCCAGTTCCTTCTGTATCTTGCGAATCTCGACGCGCATCTGCTCGCGCAGCAACGCATCCAAGTTGGACAACGGCTCGTCCAGCAACAGGACGGACGGAGTCACAATCAGGCTGCGGGCAAGAGCCACGCGCTGCTGCTGTCCACCGGAAAGCTTCGACGGAGCGCGGTCGCCATAGTCAGCCAGGCCGACCAGCGCAAGCGTCTCGTTGACGCGGGTTTTGATTTCGTCCGATGGAACTTTGCGAAGCTTCAGACCGTAGGCGACATTATCGAAAACCGTCATATGCGGGAACAGTCCATAGCTCTGGAACATCGTGGCGGTATCACGCTTGTTCGGGGGAAGCATCGTGACATCCTCGTTGCCGATGAAAATCTTTCCCTCGGTGGGAAGCTCAAAGCCCGCGATCATCCGCAACGTAGTCGTCTTGCCGCATCCGGAAGGCCCCAGCAGAGTGACCAGTTCGCCCGGCTCAATGACAAAGTTGGAATCGTTGACCGCAATTACATCGGCCTTGCCCTTCACATCCTTGAATCGTTTGGTAACATGCTCAAGAGTTACCGATACACTTTTCTTTTCCATACAATACCACCTTAGCGGGCAGAAATAGTTTTCTGGGTAAGCTTATCATCCTTGACCATCACCTGCATCAGCGCGAACACGCCGAGAACGATGACGACCAATACAGTGGACAAGACGCTGGCGAGACCGAACCGCAGATTCTCCGAGAAATTGAAAATCAGCACAGTCAGATGATTCCAACGAGCGGAAATCAGGAAGATGATGGCACTGACGGCTGTCATCGACCTGACGAACGTATACGACATGCTGGAAAGGAACGCGGGACGAACCAACGGCAGGACAATCGTCCTGAACACGGTCGGAACATCGGCCCCCAAGTCCGCCGCAGCCTCTTCAATCGACGGATCGATCTGGTGCAACGCGGTGATGCCGTTCTCAAGCCCGACGGGCAGTTCACGAATCACATAGTTGATTACGATGATCGCCCCAGTGCCGACCAGCAGGATTGGCGGCTTGTTGAACGCCAAGATATAGCTGATGCCGATCAACGTACCGGGAATCGCATACGGGGTCATGATGAGCATCTCCAGCAGACGCTTGCCGGGAAATTTCTTACGGACGATGAGCATCGCGGCCATCATCGCCAGCAATCCGGCGATCGGCGTGGCAATCGCGGCCAGCGTCACGGTATCCCTGATGCTGGTCCAGCCGCGCCTGAGAGCCTCGCCCCAGTTGGCCAGGGTAAACGAATAGTCAATGCCCCAGTTCTTGACGAAACATCCGGCGAAGATCGTCAGGTACAGAGCCAGGATAAAGCCAAGCACAGCCCAAGCCAAGACCTCAAGGAGGCGGCGCACCGGCTTGCTGGTCAGCTCGGTCAATACCGTAGACGGTTTGCCGGTGACGGTGACAAAGCTCTTGCGGGAGACCCAGAAACGCTGGACAAGGAATGCGGTGAGCGTCGGCATCAGCAACAGGAACGAAAGTGCCGAACCGGCGCCAAGGTTGCTGCGCCCCGTAACCAGCATGTACGCTTCGGTGGACAGCACCCGATAGTCGCCGGAAAGCAGCAACGGGTTGGCGAAGTCCGCGAGCGAATTGGTGAACACCAGCAGCCAGGCGGACAAGATACCCGGCGCGGACAGCGGCAATGTGATCGTCTTGAAAGTCTGCCATCGAGTGGCGCTCAAGTCCAACGACGCATCCTCGACCGTTGAATCAATCTGCCTCAGTACGCCGCTGATCGTCAGGAACGCGATGGGGAACATACCGATTACCTCGACCAGCGTCAGCCCGCCCAATCCATAGATGGAAGTATTCAGATGCAGCAGCTGCTTGGATATCAACCCGTTGTTACCGAACAACAGGATAATCGACAGAGACAGGGAAAACGGCGGAGAAATGACCGGCATCGTCGCCAACGTGGTCATCAACTTCTTCTGCCTGAACGAAGTCCGTTCGATGAGGAACGCAAAAGCGAAGCCAAGCAACGTCGAGAACGACGCAGTCAGGACGCCGAGCTTCAAGGAGCCCCACAGCGCCACAAGATAGGTCGGGGACAGGCATTCCCTCCACGTCTGCAATGAAAACCGGCCATCTTTCAAGAATGAAAGCCGCACCGCTTCAAACAGCGGATAGGCTATGAATATCAGAACTATGATGAACAGGCCTAGCACCATGAACCCGGTCATGGGGTCACGGGTGAACATGATCACCATCATGACCGCCAGGAAGAATACCGCCGCGCCGATCAGCAAGGTCCGCAATAGGGACTGGAATCCTGAGACGGCGCTGTCCGGCACAAGAATCATAATCGCACCGGAGGCTTGGTATCCCGTATCATCGACGATAGGAACGAAGAACACTTGCGAGCCCAGCCGCTCGGCGCTGGTAGCGTCAGGATCCAACGAATAATCGGCCTGGTACGCCCGTTGGAGCTTCATCGGTTCAAGGTAATAGAGGCTTTCCATCGCCTTATTGAATTCCGTGGAATTGCGATAGGAATTCCACAAGGCCATAGCTGTCCGGGAACCAGTGGCCGGTACGAAATTGAATACCGATTCATCGTAGGCGAAATACATCGCCCTCGCGCCAGGAATGATATCCTTTACTGTCGGTACCCATTGCTCGTAATCCTGTATATCCTGTTCGTCCGGCGCAGTACGTGCGAAAAGCTCAATTTCATTGAAGTTGCGTTCTTCGGCATAGGCTTGGAAATTGCTGGAAAGCGTCTGATACAGCCAGAAATCGGCGACGAGGAACACAAGGGCGGCAAGGCAGAATTGCAGGATTTTTTTCTTTGTAAACATCTTGTCCGTCTCTTATCATGTTGAGCGAGAACCACCGCGATAAGCCTATCGTTGTACAATCTACGTCATACGGTGGCGTTCTGGAAGAATACACGACCTGCGGGAAGGCCAGCTCCCCGCAGGTTGATAAATAACCTTAACAGTTGCAACGGAACCGGCGCTTATCTCTTGTTGCCGATTTCATTGGTCCAGCGATCCAGCAGGCGGGTCTTGTTGACGGTGTCGCCGTCCCAGGCCATGTCCTGATCAACGGTCTTGATTTCATTGATGGACAGGGCGTCAGGGTGCTTGGCTGCGCCGTCGGCCACGAGCACCACATACCACTCAGTAAAGGTCTGCTGGGCGACGGGGCTGGAAAGTACCCAGTCATAAAGTTTCTTGGCGTTCACGGAGTCCTTGCCACCCTTGACGAGGGACATGGAGGCCAGTTCATAGCCAGTTCCTTCGGAGGGAGCGGTGATCACGACGGGAGAACCAGCGGCCTTGAGCTTGACCTGGTCGTGGGCATAGCCGATCGCTACGGGGATTTCACCGGTGGCGACGCTCTTGCCGGGAGCAGAACCGCTCTTGGTATACTGGTCGATGTTCTTGTCCAGTTTCTTCATGTAGTCGATCATGGCGTCTTCAGAGCCAAGGACATCGAGCATGGTGGTCAGTACGTTATAGGCCGTGCCGGAGGAGTTCGGGTTGGCGACGCGGATCAGGCCCTTGTATTCAGGCTTGAGCAGGTCGGCCCAGCTCGTCGGAGGCTCGATGCCAAGTTCCTTGGCGCGGTCGGTGTTGGTGACGAACGTCAGAGGTCCGACATACAGGCCGATGTAATAGTTGTCGGGATCGCGGAACTGAGCGGGCGTCTTGGAAGCATAGCGGCTGACGTACGGGGTGGTCAGGCCCTTGCTCTTGGCAGTGATATGGTCAAGCCCCACGCCGCCGACCCAGATGGACGCCTGCGGGTTTGCGGACTCGGCTTCGAGACGGGCGACGCATTCACCACCGGCGAGGCGGACGAAATTGACCTTGATGCCGGTTTCGGCTTCGAACAGCTGGAACAGTTTGGCCGCGAGGGGTTCCTCCAAAGTAGTATACGCATTGACGCTTCCACCGGATACCGCGGGGGCCGCGGGAGTTTCAACGACCGGCGCCGCGGGAGCGGCTTCCTGTCCGCCCTGAGCGAACAACGCGGGGGCGATCAACAACAACGCCATCAAGAGAACAAGTAGTTTTTTCATGTTTTCCTCCTGGGAAATATGTCGGATAGATACGGGAGAATCCCCATTCCCCGCATCCGAACCGAGTTCCATGCTAAACTGCCCGATTCCACCTGTCAACAAAAAATAACTCGATGAGTTTCAGTTTTCCCTCTCCAACAATTCTTTATGGAATAATATTTTCTTTTCTCATACAATTTTGATGTTTACTAAACCGACATATTTTCCAGACTTGCTGATAAACCAGTTTAGTTGCCATAGGAAGAGAATGGCGAGACCGAACAGCATGCTAAACAGAGACCTCCGTCACAGGAAGAACCGCCCCAAATGGGTACATGCGCCATGAGAGAAACACGCAGCCTTTCTGTCTGCGAAATACATGTCAGTGCGAATTTGCATTACTATGGAAACGCACGAAACCCCTTGTCCGCAAAACGCGAACCATTGGATAAATGCGAATTGACGAGAAGGCCAAAGTCGGTCCCACACACAGAAGACAGGCCGAAGGTTCACGGAAGGTGAACCGAAAAAGACATTTTGACGATTGACGCAAGGTGTCTTGCATTTTCCCGGCTCATGCGTTATTATCCTGATTGCTTGCGCGAGCGTCGTATAGCGGTTATTACCCGAGCTTCCCAAGCTCGTGATGAGGGTTCGACTCCCTTCGCTCGCTTAGTTCTTAACTTGTTTAAAGACAAGAGATTGCTGGCGTTTTTCCTGCTACTACAATATCAAGACGTGTAATGGACAGCATTCTGTAGTTGAAACGCGACCAAGGGCAACCACCGTCAAGTGAAAAAAACATTTGGACAAATACCGATTCAGAAGTGCTATCGTTGTATTCCATAGCCATATCCAAAGCCATGCCCATCGCCACGGCGCCGGCTATCTCCTTCCATCTTCCCAGTGACTCATCACCATGGACCGATGGACGAACGAGGGGGGATGGGATACCATACTCCCCGTCAACCCTGACGTATCAATCGGACCATGGCCACGGGGGGAAAAGAGACAATGGAGCCATTCAATACTTTTTATACAAGCGAAAGAAGGGCTTGGAGACAGTGGCTTGCTGATAACTTTGAGAGAAAAGATGAAATATGGTTCGTGTTTCCAATGAAAGGGTCCGGAGAAGAGAGCCTTTCCTATAACGACGCAGTTGAAGAAGCGCTCTGCTTTGGATGGATAGACAGCGTTATCAAGCACCTGGATCCATTGCACAGGATACAGCGGTTCTCTCCGAGAAGGAAAGGCGCCGCATACTCAAGGCCGAATATCGAGAGGCTGGTCTGGCTTGAAAGCCAAGGGATGATTCACCCGGATGTCAGAGAGTGCGTTCTTGAAGTAATCAATGCCCCTTATGTGTTTCCCGGAGACCTTGTCGAAGCTATCAGAAGCGACGAAGTGGCTTGGGAGAACTATCAGAAATTACCGCAAGCCTACAAGCGGATAAGAATATCCTATATCGATGCGGCGAGAAATCGTCCTTTGGAGTTCAAGAAACGTCTCGACAACTTTATCCGCAAGACAAGAGAAAACAACCTTGTCGCTGGATTCGGCGGTATTGAGAAATACTACGGATGATTCTTTCTTCTTTCCATCGGACGGCCTCTTCATACTTCAGCGCGCCGCCTCTGGGATGTTCGAACCAGAACGACTCTTCTTGCGGCAACCGTTTCGAGTATGGAAAATGCGTATTTCCAGTTGTACGCCGCGCTCTGGACGTACCTGTCAAGGACTTTCACGTCTCCTTTTTCGGTAAGTTCACATCCATCAGGACAAATTCTTCCATCACCGCTTTTTTTTCGATTCGATTGAGCGCCATTCAATTCATAACCTTGCTTTTAGACACATTTAATGGTAAAATTTTGACATTGGGTCTTGGTGGAGGGAAAAAGCTATCAAGAAAAGGAATCAGTATAATTCCACAGGTAATATTTTTAATGCCAAGAACATAAAGACTCCATCCGGCAAGCAGAATCTACTGATCATCGCTACGGTGATGATCATCATCTGCGTTACGTTGGTCGGTTTATTATTTGATTCTTTTATCCGTTCCTATGACCAGACGATGCTTAAGGATAGCGCGGACCATCTTCTAGAGATTACGTGTCAGGCGAAGCGTTATATCGAAGAAAAAATTTTCAATGACTGGTCGGTTGTCAAGAGCCTGGCCGACAGTATTAATCTGCACCATTCCGCTTCGATGGATGAAATCATCAGTCATGTACGCAGAGAGCAGGAGATCTGGGGAATTTCGGACATTATCTTGATATCCGAAGATGGATCCAGCGCCAGTATCAGCGGCTTTAGCTTGCACAGGGACGAGGCCGCGGAACTTCTGTATCAATCAATTGACAAGCAGCAACATATGTCCATCATCGAGTCGAGCGTCTATTATACAATGCCTTTGGATACTGAATTGAAGATTGATGGAAAGAGCCTGAAGGCGATCTCGATTGTTCAAGAACTAAAAGATTTTATCGATAAAATGGAGTTCTCCTCTTTTGACGGCACTTCCTATTTGTATTTGACCCAGATGAGGGGCACAGTCATCAGCCAGCAATCAAATAGTCCGTTGCAAAAGACTTACAATATTTTCTCACTGCTTGAACAATACACTATTCGTAGTATCTTGAATCAAGCTGTTTCTGTCGATGAATTGATCTACGTATCCGAACCGACAGTGGTCATAATGGATACTGATACGAATTCCGCCTACATGGCCATCCTGCCGATTGACGCAATCGCAGATCAATGGAAGCTGTTCCTATTCGCCCCTCAGGATATAGTTGACGCCAATACGCTTCAATTTGCCAAGAAGATTCGCTTCCTGACATTTGCTGTTGTTACCGCTTTCGCCACTGTCTGTCTTATTTCTTTCGGGTTGATACTCGCGGATCGCAACCGCAGATACAGCAGATTGATCATGGATAGAGAAAATATGTTCAACCTGCTGGTAACCAATACTACCAATGCATTTATCCTGATGACGCTTAACGCCAAGGAGCCGAACTTTGTATCAATGAATTCCAAAGCGGTGCTTGGACTTGAATTTCTGAGCCTGCATAAAGATACGAATGGATTTAAGCTGGAAGCGTCCGACTATGCCAGGCAGGCGAGTTTTGATATCGTAAACCAAGAGCTCTCCAACTGGGACGGGAAGCAGCCCTTTGTGAGCAGCCTAATCCCAATGAAATTTGATAAAAATACTAAATATGTGTGCATAAAGATTTATCCCATATTGGACAATCCCACGCAGTTCATTGGAATGGCAGTTGACGGTACGATAGAAAAAGAACGTGAAGACCTGATCAAGAATGCACTCGCCATGGCGGACAGCGCGAATATCGCAAAAACTCAGTTTCTTGCCAGTATGTCACACGATATCCGCACGCCGATGAACGCGATCGTCAATATGACCAAATTCGCGATTCAGGAAAATGAAAATACGCCCAAACGCATTGAATATCTAAAAACGATTGAAGAATCTTCAAATCATCTGCTGAACTTGATCAACGATATTTTGGACATGAGCAGAATAGAAAGCGGAAAAATGATTATCAGCAATGACTACATCGATCTTTTGGAGTGTCTTGATTCCGCCGTTGGCATCATCACCCCGCTGTATAAGGCTAAAGACCAGAACCTTTTGGTCAATTTCTCCGAAGTAAAAGATTCAAAGGTTCTCGGCGACAAGCTGAAACTCACCCAGATTCTCACCAATTTACTCAACAACGCCGTAAAATTCACTCCTCAAAAAGGAAATATCTATTTCTCCGTCTCTCAAGAGAAAGTGCTTAAAGAAGATTCAGTCGCATTCCGCTTTGTCGTCAAGGACACGGGGATCGGTATCGACGACAAGGACATGGAACGGATATTCGAGCCTTTTGTCCGAAACGAGACCGTCCAGACACGGCAGATAGAAGGTTCTGGATTGGGACTGTCGATATGCAAGAATTACGTTACGGCGATGGGCGGCTCAATAAAATGCCAAAGTCAAATTGGGATCGGAAGCGTCTTTACCGTCGATCTTGCATTTTTGAAAAACCAAGCTGGCAAGCCAGCCGTGAAGGACCATTCAATAAAAACAACCTCGTTCATAGGAAAACGCGCCCTTTTGGTGGAGGATAATGAAATCAATCGATGGATAGCCTGTGCACTTCTCAAGAGCAAGGGATTGGAAATCGAACAGGTATCCAATGGCAGGGAGGCCGTTGATAAATTCATCCAGTCAAGCGAAGGATACTTTGATCTCATATTCATGGATATCCAGATGCCGGTTCTCAATGGCTATAAGGCGACAAAAGAAATCAGGACCTCACAACATCCGCAGGCCAAGACTATTCCAATTATCGCAATGACGGCCAATGTCTTTAAAGAAGATATCGAGGCGGCCAGGGTCGCGGGAATGAACGGACACGTCGCCAAGCCAATCGATTCGGAAGAATTGATTACGCAAATTTCTAAAAATATAAAGATGGGGAAAACAACGTGAAACGAATCAGTTTAGGGGTTATTGCATTAATGGCCCTCCTTATGGTTCTCGTCGTAACTTTTACCAGTTGCAAAGCAAATAAAGACGATGAGAAACAGCCATGCCTAGTTTCAACAGTTGAGAATTCCACAAATGAGATTCTCACCTATAAGCGGCTCGACCCCAATCGTACTCAGCTCGTTGTCGCCATGGTCGGCAATGTCAATATTCAGCGGCTAGTCGATGCGTTCGTCCAGAAAAATCCTGGAATCCAAGTTACCGTACTGGATATCACAGGCGGAGACGGCACTACCAAGCCATATGAGCAATGGTTTGAAAACGGTCTCTTGCCGGATGTGGTTTTCTTTTCTGGTACAAAATCAATCGTCAGTCAGTTGGACACCCATTTTTTCAAAGATCTTTCCGCCAATGCCGTGTTGACCAACTACCAGACGGAAGCCCTCATCCAGATGGCTCAGGACGAGGCGATATATGCCCTCCCCGGCCCCGCTACATTGCATGGGATGGTCTACAACAAGACGATGTTCGATCAATATGGATGGACTGTTCCCGAAACATTCAACGAATTCGTCCAGTTATGCCTCCAAATTAAAAAGGACACCGACAACCAGGTTACTCCATGGATTCCAAATGCAAAATACCCCAATGAGCTGATCACTCTGTTTGAAGGCTTGACTTACCCAGAAATCCTTGGCGGACTTGAAAATAGAACCTGGCTTCATAACTTCAAGGCTGGGAAAGCTACTTTCAACGACCACATGAAACCCCTTTACGATACATTCGAGACGCTTGTGAAAAACGGTCTTTTTGAAGAAAAACATTTTACTTACAGTGCCACCACACGTTGGAATGAATTTCTTGCGGGGCAAGTGGCAATGATAAACCGGGACATTCCCAGAGATTTTAAAAACGACAATTTTGAAGTCGGATTATTCCCATATCCGGGCCTTAAGCCAAATCAAGGTTACCTTCAAGGCAGCATTTCCTATTATGCAGGGGCAATGGACACTGACCGTCCAAAAGAAATCCAAGACGCCGCAATGAGTTTTTTGGAATACATAAGCACCGCGGAAGCTCAGAAACTATACATCGGCGATAGTTTGATGATCAGCAATCTCAAGAACATACCTAATGAAAATAAGACGGATTTTTATTTTGTCAATGACGCCGCTCAAAACGGACGTATTTTTTCCCGTGAAGATATCACCGTCGAAGGCATTCCTTGGGTCTGGAGCATCCGAGCGGGCTTGATGGAAATCATCAACGGGGAAAAAACTTCCGCCCAAATCATGGACGAAGTCGACCAGCGTCTCCGCGACGGTCTCTCCAGTTTAAAAGTGGAAGGACAACCCGGGGGAACCAGCGTCAATGCCGCATATGCCACCATACAGGAAGATTTTACCATTCTCGAGACTTCAACGTTCTTCGCTGACACTTTCGCAGAAAAAGCTGGCGCCCAAATCGGTCTGATGATGAACAATACCACACTTAGAGGCAATTTGATGAGGATGTTCAAAGGGGATGTAACCGATTCGTTAGTGACGGTTCTAAAACCGAGGTCCCTTGCCAATGGTTCAACCCTGATCAAGGCTTCGATGACGGGGGAACAGCTTCTTGGCGCTTTAAACGATCCATGGGAAGATTATGACTGCGTCTACGCTTTTTCAGGTCTCAAATGTACAGTACATCCTTGGAACAAGCTGGGCGACAAAGTCCAAAGAGTGACTCTCGCGGATGGAAAGCCAATTGAAAAGGACGCATTGTACACAGTCGCCTTCTGGGACGGCACGATAAAAGAGAAATACATCACCGATGTGCTGGAGAATATCCCCGGCTCATTTGAAGAGATTCTCATTGAAAAAGCAAAATCCCAAAAGACCTTGTCACCAGCCAAGGACAACAGAATAACTTTGATTTGGGATTAGGCGACAGGCGGCTGTCTTGTTCAATAATGACTGCCGCTCTATCACCGTGAAGAAAAGCTCCAAGGGCAGTCTTAAACGCTTCACAAGGTACAGGATGGGCACGGGACGTCCCCGGCTATTGTCACCGATATGAGAGTTGCCTGTGGATTGCGCAAAATTTATTAGAGCGAAATCCTTGCACGAAAGATCACATCGTTCACATCATGGACCAGACTCGTACCGCTTCTCTTCACATAGTCCGCCACGATCTTGCTTCCATAGCCATGATTCTCCCGGTCAGAAAGAGGAAGACCGTCTTTGTCAAAAGCGACATGACCTTGGTAGGGGTTCGCCATTTCAAGAATCAACTGGCCTGTATAGACCACCTTGAAGAAGATATACCTTTGTTCGTCGTCAAGCATGGAGACTGCCGTGATTGCATTCTCCAGAAGGTTCGCCGTCACCATGGCAAATGCAAGCTCGTCGGCAGGGATCGTTTTGGGAATGTCAAGATGGAAGTCACATCTGCTCCCCTTCTCCTGCGCCTGCGCCGCATAGAAAGAGACGGCCGCGTTTATGGTAACGTTCTGACAATAGGTTTGGTGTTGGCGTACAGGTCATACCGGAAGCGCCGAACGACGCCTTCATCGATGGAGTTCAATAGCGTCGCCGTGATTTTTATCATCGACTTTCACCTCATACTTGTGCATTGTACGAGTTTGTGGAGAAAATTAAGTCAATCAATTGTCCAACGCGCCCTATTGTCGCGTCAGATTGACAGGACTCATCATCCTTGAAGGAAATTTGTCTCACTCGATCGGGCGCTCACCCTTCCTGCATCCGATTGAGAAACTCTCTCCTTGCGAATCTTGTACAAGCCGGTTTTTCATGGCAGACTCTATGATAGGAAAATATCATGCGAACACTATTTAAAAACGGTCTGCTATACGACGGTTCCTGCGACAAGCCATACAACGGGGACATCCTCATCGAAGATGACATCATCATCAACATTGGCAATGACATAGAAAGTGCGGCAGACAGAATCGTTGACTGCACCGGCCTGAGCATTACTCCAGGATGGATCGACGCCCACTCCCATAATGACTTCTACTATGACAGGGAAAACGCCGAAACATACTTTGAGCCATTCCTCCGCCAAGGGATCACGACCCAAATTACCGGCAATTGCGGCTTTTCCGTCTTTGGCGTCGAACAGGACAGCATATACAAGAAAGATGTCGGCGGAGGATTGTTCCATGCCGTCGACAGCGGAAGCTACGCGCAGTTCCTGCAACGCGCCAAGGGAAACTTATTCGTAAACATGGCTCCACTGATTGGCCATGGCACTGCACGGATCAGCATCAGCGGTCTCAGTCCACGCAAGCTCGGCTCAACCGAAAAGGAACGGCTGGAGGCCCTTGTGGACGAAGCCATGGAAGGCGGGGCGTTCGGAGGCAGCTTTGGATTCATGTACGAGCCCGGCATGTATGCGCCAATGGACGAACTTGTCGGCTTTGCCTCAGCCATAGCCCGGCGCGACGGCATTCTGACGGTCCATCCCAGGGCCTGTTCCAAGATGTCGATGGACTACCCGCTCATTTCGCGGCCCCATATTGAGCTTGCGCTTGAGGAGGTATTGAAAATCGCCAGAGCGTCGAAAGTCAAGACTGAGTACAGCCATCTGATTTTTGTAGGCCGGACTAGCTGGAAATGCGCCGACAAGATGCTGGACATGTTCAGAAAAGCCAGGGCGGAGGATATTGATATCGCATATGACAATTACTCCCTGTGTTACGGAGCATCAGTAATCACAGTCATCTGCCCGGCCTGGTATATGGCGCTCGACGCCTCCAAGAAGCGTTCGGCGTGGGTAAAGGCGAAATTGCGGTTGATGATCAACCTTTCCCGCAAGTTGTTGGGAATTGACTATGGCGACATCACAGTCGCCTGGATAAGCCCTGACCATCCAGAATATGAAGGCAGGACAATCGATGAGATTGCCCGTTCAAGCAATAAAGATCCGCTCGACATCTATCTTGAGCTTATTGAACTTTCCAACGGCAAAGGCAGAGTCTATCTCGGCAAATACTATAACGAGGCTTTGATCCAGCGTCTGATGAACGACGACCTGTCGGTTTTCATGACTGACGCATGGATTGAGGAAGCCGGAATCCAGAACGGCGCCGCCTATCAATGCTTTCCAAACTTCCTTGTGATCGCCAAGGAAACCAATATGCCCCTTGAAAAAGTCATCAACAAGATGACCGGCAAGACCGCTGAACGATTCGGTATTCCCAAGCGAGGCTTTTTGCGTCAGGGATGGTTCGCGGATCTCACTATTTTTGATGAACAGAAGCTTTCCGTCGCCCTCGACAGGGCAGGCAGCACGCCAGGGGGCATCATGTATACCGTAGTCAATGGGCAATTTGCCGTGGACAACGGCAAATATCGGACACAGCGTGCCGGTATGGTGCTGAGCAAAGGCTGATCCAGACGTGGATGATAACAATCCATGGGGACAAAGCGGGAGCCGGCATCGTGGTGGGCTCCCGCTTTGTATACTCTGGATATATAGTAACCATTACAAGCGATGTTGTTGAATCCAGCGGCAACAGAGATAATAGCACTAATGTTCGCAGACAATAGGAAGATCGGGTTCTCCAGTAGGGGAAACGAAGCAATCCGAAGGACAATGAAGTTGCAAACAGGAGTGTTCTTTAATAGCCCGCACATAATCTTCAACGCCCTTCCATTGTACGGAACTGATCATACCATAGCAACCAGAGCCAACATCCCGTAGATGGTGAATATCAGATCCTGCGGTCATAAATAGATTGTGTTTCTTAGCATAGGAAAATGCCCTCTGATCAAAAACTCTTTCATTTTGAGCATTGGCTACCTCCACCCCATCTACAAGAGAAGGTGCAAGGTGGATGGCATTGATGTAGTCACGCTCTCGGAAAGGATGGGCATGGATGACCGCACCTCCCGCATCGTGAACCAATCTGAACTGTTGCTCACGTGTGGCGGAAACAATTTCGGGATGCAACAGAAGCCAAGCTTTGTCCAAGCCATAGATGAGATAGTCATCACCATCATATGTGGATTCCCAACCAAAGAAGACGTCAAAACCTCGCTTGAAGCCTTCTTCAGCGGCCTTTTCATACCCTATTACGAATTGATTGACTTTCTCCCGCCAAGTACCAGATTTCAGGCGACAGTTCCCATTAAAGAAATGATCCGTTACAATCAACCCAGAAAAACCCGCATCCTGATACAGATGAACGTACCCTTTCGGATCAGCCGAAGAGCAAAGGCTTGCGCATCTGGTATGAAGATGGGTTTCATATAAAAAAGACATCATGCTTCTCCTTTGCGCATTAAGACCATACGCCATAGATATGTGTTCCGCAATGGAGACACACGCCCCCCGGCACGGTCTGTCCAGACGCCGTCCGAACTACGGAACCACAGGCGGGACAGCGGGTTTCCGCAACCAACGAACTGTTGCCGGGATAGACGAACGGAACGCCGCAATGCCTCGCGACCTCCAGAGCATGTTCCAAGAAGCCTTCACTCGTAGCCTGCCGCCCAATCATCCGATACTGCGGGAAGAAACGGGACAGGTGCCAGACCTGCGCACCGATATCCATCAACATCGTTCCGAGGGATTCCACCATCTGTTCCGTATGGATGCCCTCAATCAGCATTGTTGTCACTTCCACGTGCGCTCCTGCGGAAATGAGAGCATCAAGACCATCCAGCACAGGGGCTAGGCTTCCATGACATATAGTGCTGTAGAAGGTTTCATCGCCTTTCAGGTCGATATTGTAGGCGTCTATCATCGGTACGATACGAGCCAACGCCTCCTTGGAGAAACCGCCGTTGGATACCATGATGTTCCTGAGCCCCTCCCGCCGAGCCAAGGCCGCGGTTTCCAGCATGTAGTCCTGCCAGACAAGAGGTTCGGAATATGTATAGCTGACCGAAGGATGATGATGTTCCCGCGCATACCGGACTACGCTTTCAGGCGACAGGAAGTCCCCGCGGAGGAAACGTTCCTGGGCGATCTGCCAGTTCTGGCAAAAATCACAGGCGAAATTGCACCCCGCCATGGCGATGGAAACGGTCCGCGTCCCCGGTAGGAAATGATACAGGGGTTTCTTTTCCACGGGGTCTACGGCGAAGGCGACGACTTCGCCGTAGCCGGCATCGGCGAGCGTACCGTCCCGTATTTCACGACGACCGCAAAAACCAAGCCGTTCAGGCAGGACATCACAATGACGATAGCAGAAATCGCAAATCATTCAGAAAACATCTCCGCGGTAAAGACGTCGAACGTCGCGGAGGAGCTTTTCCAAGCGTCGGCGGCAAGACCAGCCTTTCGAGACAGTGCGGCAAGCAGCTCCTCCTTGCTCCACCCCGTCTCTTCCGCGACTTGGGGCAAGAATACGGCGCGACGGCCTGCGGCGGTCATGATAATGCCCTGCGTTCCCAGCATGAATTCATCGACTGATGAAATCCGCCGCGGTGGTGAAAGCAGCGATATCTCGATTGTACACAAAGAAAGTTCCGACTCCTCCAGACGGGGAAAACGATAGTCCTCGAACGCCGCGGAACATGCAAGCCGGGCGACCTGTTCATTCAACGGGCAGATCGGAACCATATATCCGATGCACCCCCGCAACTCCCCTTGTTTACGCAAGGTCACGAACGCACCGAATTCTTCACTGGACGGAGAGATTTTCAGACGTTCGCCGGTGAACTCGGCCCTGATGGAGTCCCTGGCGATTTTCAGCAGTTCCCGTTGTCGTTCCCTATTCATGATGTTCCCCCCAGAATACCGTTACATACGAGACAAAATCATCGTCCCGGCCACCGCCTTTGTCGAGCGACGTTGAATGGCCGGCGACATGGCCGGACAGTCCTTGCATATGCGCCAGACAGCTCGTGATCATCGCGGGGGCTATACCACAGATTGTGCCGGTGGTATATGTCGGAATGATGTCCGCAATATCGCATTTTACCAGTAATTCTGCACATAGCAAGTCATTCTGAACTACTTTTTCTACAGCACGAGGACCAAATGGCATATAGTTGAAACGTCTGCCGTAATGGGTGAAGTCGCTTGAAGCGATTACCGCGGTTCGCTCCCCAATCAACGGCGACAGCTTCTTCGCCATGGCAAGGACTTCATCCTGGCCGGGGATCTGGCTGATCAGCCCATACGAAACCGACAGGCCGCCTCTGGCGGCGATGAACGGCAGGAACATCTCCACCGCATGCTCGTCGGCAATCGCCTGGTTGTCCAGGATACTATCCGAGACGCCAAGCGGAATCGTCGGGACGGAGCCGAACGGAGTCTCCGATTCTGTGAACCGGGAGGTATACAGTACACCGGGTTTCAGGTAATGATAATGGGACGGCGCGAGAATGATGACATGATCCACGTCCTCCGACAACGCTGAGAAGAAAGAGACGATTAACGCTCCGCTGTAATACAACCCCGCATGAGGGAGTACCGCGAACCGATATGCGCCACGTTCTTCGCTCGTTCTTTTGTGCGAGCCATGGGGAGCGACAATCAACGAAAGCTCTTGGGGATTATCAGGATACCACAGACCTGCAAAACGGGCTATTCTTTTCATACCATAATTATACTACACATTTCCCTGGTTCGGCAGGATTTTTATTGTCATGGGTATCATGGGGCGACATCATCCCAATTCAAAAGATACCACCGAAGCCCCCAATTTTTATAATGAGGGAGAGACTTGCGGTCACACAGAATCCTGCCCCTACACTATTTTTTCAAAGGCGGACTCCTTGGGCGGCAAGAGCGACGAAAAAACAGAGCGCGAACGCTCATTCGCGAGAACAACGCAACGGGAAGCATCGGAGTCAGACAAAACCATCAGGCGTTTCTTGCAAGCCTTTTCGTTCATTCAGCCCCCCCGCTCTCCTGTTTTTGGAGAGATGGGTAGGAGCCGATTGTAGTTGACGATTTCATATGAGAAAAAACAAGGCACATTCGTATATTTTACCAGCCGTTTTCGGCGGGAATCCCATGTCGTTCCCATATAAAGCGTTTCCGGGTATGAAGAATCAGGTGCGGCTTTATCAACATGCAGATAGGAAACGGATACTCGCAATGAGACGGCATGAGATTCAACAAACCAATTTTTCGTTCGTTTCCTAGTTTTTTAGTTTGACAGGTGAAAATTGTCGGGTTAGAATAAAAGGTAATAAGATAAATTAGGAGGTCCTAATGGCCACTGTAGAATTGAAAAATATCTGCAAAATCTATGATGGTGGCGTCAAGGCTGTCGACAATGTCAACATTGACATTCTGGACAGGGAATTCGTGGTTCTCGTCGGCCCTTCCGGCTGCGGTAAATCCACGACCTTGCGCATGGTCGCCGGTTTGGAAGACATTTCCAGCGGCGAACTGCTGATTGACGGAAAACTCGTCAACGACGTCCCCCCGAAAGATCGCGACATCGCGATGGTATTCCAGAACTATGCCCTGTATCCTCACATGACCGTCTATGATAACATGGCGTTCGGTCTGAAGATTCGCAAGTTCCCCAAGGAAGAGATCGACCAGCGTGTCCGTGAAGCCGCGAAAATCCTTGACATCGAGGAATTGCTTGAAAGAAAGCCGAAGGCTCTGTCCGGTGGTCAGCGCCAGCGTGTCGCCGTAGGTCGTGCGATTGTTCGTAAGCCAAAGGTATTCCTGTTCGACGAACCGTTGTCCAACCTCGACGCGAAACTCCGTGTTCAGATGAGAGCAGAAATTTCCGCTCTGCACAATCGCCTCAAGGCGACCATGATCTATGTTACCCATGACCAGGTCGAAGCCCTGACCATGGCCGACAAGATCGTCGTCATGAAGCTTGGTGTCATCCAGCAGATCGGCGGCCCGCTCGAGCTGTACAACAACCCGAACAACAAGTTTGTCGCAGGATTCATCGGTTCTCCTCCCATGAACTTCCTGGAAGTCGCCATCGAAGCGGAAGGCAGTGACTTGTATGCGAATGAAGGTACGTTCCGCCTGAAGCTCAATGACAAGCAGAAGAAGCTGTTGACCCCGTATGTCGGAAAGTCAGTAACCTTCGGCATTCGCCCGGAAGATGTGACTTTCAGCCACACTCCCAAAGATGGAGAGACTATCGACGGACAGGTCAGCGTCGTTGAACCGCTCGGTTCTGAAACCCACGTATATGTGGCGACTTCCAAGAACCAGGTTATCGGCAAGATTGATCCAAACGTAACCATCGGCGTCGAAGAGAAGATTTCTCTGATTCCTGATATGGCGAAGGCGAAGTTCTTTGATCTTGAGACTGAGTTGGCCATCCGCTAATTCATCACGAAACAGGTTGTATCCGGTCCACTTCGGTGGACCGTTTTTTTTAGTGGATTGGAGGTGGCGCCGAGACAGTCTCCATCGGGTATCGGCAACCATGGACAGTCAATAGGATCGGTCGCAAACAGGAAAAGAGGATTCGTGATCGCAGGTCAGTCGCTGGATGAACATTACAATGGCGATACGGACAGCAACACCGCGATACAGCTCTCACTGCCCCGCGGCGTTCATCATCATCATTCCGACTAAAAACAACAATCCGTTACGCCAACGCCTCGTACAACGCCCGTACCGTCTCGTCTTTGGCTCCACTTCGCACTCCGAACAGGCAAGAAGTGTCGGATGCACCGTAATTGAGAAATTCAAGGGAGATGTTCTGTCGGGACAACGCGGAAGTCGCTTTGGAAAGCATATCGGACATCCCCATGATTCCCTCGCCCACTACGCCCACAACCGCATATCCAGATGAGACGGTGATGGAATCCAACTCGAACTCATCTTTCAGACGAGTCTTCATGGCCTCAAGAACGCTCTCCGAGGCTTGTTTGGAATCATAGAACCATACTATGGAATCAATCCCGACAAGCGAGAATTCCGGGCGAATACCGAACACATGAAGCATGGTAAGCAACGCATGGCGGATACCCGTCCTTTTGAACAGCATCATCTTGTGTAGCGAAATGCTGCTGTAACCGTTGCGGGAGGAAACTCCAACCAACGGGATATCGGCACAATCCCTGGAGGGAACGATCATCGTCCCGGGCGCCGACGGGTCGTTGGTATTCTTGACGTTTATGGGGATGCCGGCATCCATCACGGGAGCGATAGCTTCTTCGTGGAATACCCCGGCCCCGACTTCGGCAAGCTCCCGGACCTCCTTGTAGGTCATGGTCTGGACAACCTTTGCTTCGGGAATCAGACGGGGATCAGCCATGAAGACACCTGAAACATCGGTCCAGTTCTCATAGAGGTCGGCGCCGACGGCACGTGCCATGATGGCGCCGGTGATATCGGAACCGCCACGGGAGAAGGTCTTTACTACGCCATCAGCAGTCGCACCATAAAAACCGGGAATCACATACTTTCCTTTTGGATCAAGAGATTCGGAAAGCTTTTGCCATGTCGCGGGGTGGACGGTACCGTCATGATTGATTACCACGACATCGGCAGTATCGAGAAACGTCCAGCCGAGATATTCAGCGACTAGGCGTGCGCTCAAATATTCACCACGGCTGGCGGCATAGTCGGTTCCATGTCCAGCGTCGATGCACCGACGGACTTCATCGAGAACAGGCTTGAGGAAATCAGCTTTCATGCCAAGACCGGTCAGGATATCCGTATAACGGCTGGAAATCTTTTTGAACAGCTCCTTGCAGGACTTGCCATCCTGAACAAGTTTGTTGCAGGCGTACAACAGGTCCGTCACCTTGTCATCGTCCTTCGAACGACGGCCGGGAGCTGAGACAACAACGATACTCCTGCGGCTATCCGCTTCAAGAATAGCCCTGACCTTCTTCACATGATCCGCATCAGCGACGGAACTTCCTCCGAATTTGCATACCACTATATTCCGTTTCGCTTGCTTTCCAGACATCTGCATACCTGTCATATCACTCTCTCCACGTATAAAGTTCATCTACTTGCAACATGATAAAGGAACCGGACACATTGCCCATCAGCCGGAGAATAGTATAAAAGCTGCATCTTAGGCAATCTTTTTGCCTCATACTCTATCAGAAACCGCTCTCAGCCATGTAACCATGCCACGGAATCCCCATGGACTTCTCATGGATCATTCATTATTTCAAGTGACAGGACTGTAGCGGATACGCTACACTGGAAACACAAATCTTCACCAAGAACCCAGGAGGTTTCCTCATGCAGGACTCTCGCAAAGCGATTGTTTCATGGTCCTTGTACGATTGGGCGAACAGTGCCTTCGCGACGACGGTCATGGCGGGGTTCTTTCCCGTCTTTTTCAGTTCCTATTGGTCCTCGTCAGCGACAAGCCAGCAGAGCACGTTCTATCTCGGCCTGGCGAATTCCATCGCCTCAATCTGCGTCGCGGCCATGGCGCCGGTCCTGGGAGCAATAGCGGACAACGGGAGCTACCGCAAGCGGCTGCTCACGTTCTTCGCGTTCCTGGGAGCGATCATGACCGGGGCGCTCTGGTTTGTCGCCGCGGGAAATTGGCCGCTGGCAGTCGTATTCTATATCACAGCGACAATCGGTTTCAGTGGTGCCAATACGTTCTACGATTCATTATTGCCATCAGTCGCTTCGGAAAAGAAAGTAGATTTCGTATCCTCCCTCGGCTTTAGCCTTGGCTACATCGGAGGAGGGCTGCTGTTCCTGGTCAATGTGCTGATGTATCTGAACCCCAGGTGGTTCGGGCTTCCAGATGAAGCCGCCGCCGTCCGGGCGTCCTTCATGTCCGTGGCGGTCTGGTGGCTGGCATTCTCCCTTCCACTGTTTCTATTCGTCAAAGAGCCGAAGGGAAAAAAACGTTATACGGTCGGCGAGGCGGTCAAGCAAGGTTTTTCCCAAATCAGAGGCACCTTCCGGGCGATCAGGACGTTGAAGGTCACAGGACTCTTCCTACTCGCCTACTGGTGCTATATCGACGGCGTCGATACGATTATCCGTATGGCGGTCGATTATGGTACGGCGCTGGGGTTCCCCAGTGAATCGCTGATCGTAGCGTTGCTGATCACTCAGTTCGTAGCGTTCCCCGCGGCTTTGGCATACAATTGGTTCGGACACAAAGTCGGTATCAAGCGGGCGTTGCTGATCGCCATCTGCGCCTATGGGCTGATCGCAGTCATGGGATTCTTCATGACGAAGCCGATCCACTTCTACCTGCTGGCCTGCATGATCGGTCTGTTCCAAGGCGGCATACAGGCGTTGAGCCGGAGCTATTATACCCGGTTGATTCCACAGGAGCAGTCCGCCCAGTTCTTCGGATTCTTCAACATGCTCGGAAAGTTCGCGGCGATCGTAGGCCCGCTACTAGTCGGCGTGGTCACAGTACTTTCCGGTAGCAATCGCCTAGGGATCATCAGCCTGGTCGTACTGTTCATCGTGGGAGGGCTGTTGCTGATGAAAGTCGACGAACACAAGATTCCTGACTGCATGGAGAATTATCGCAAGCGAACGGGACTTACAGGCTAATGCCGTCAGATGGAGGCCTCGGCGCAGAAGCGCCCGCGCACATGCGACGTCTTTACCGAGCAATAGAGACGGACAATACATCTCATATATTTCCAGTGACATGGAACATTCCGAAGCTTCTCAGCGCCATAACTCCGAAGGGGATACGCTACTTTTTTCAAATTTTTACAATTACGCTTGACCCTCCTCTTACGGGAGGCCGTAGAGTTTGGTGCGGGACAAGGAGATGCCATGTATACGAAAGACGAATGGGAGTTGGACGAGGCATACGACACGATCCGTCAGATGAAAGACGACAAAGTGATCGTACCAATCGGAGAATTCTCAAAGATGACGAAGACTACCGTCAAGACGTTGCGGTTCTATGATGAATCACAATTGCTTAAACCGGCCTATGTCGAAGCCACCACCGGCTATCGGTACTACCGCAATACCCAACTGATTGAATTGCAGGAGATCATCGCCTACCGCCAGATCGGGCTCTCCATAGAAGATATCCAGCGCATCATGTCCGGACATGACGCGACGGGAATCCTCTTGGAGCGAATGGACATGGTGGAGTCCGAGCTGAAGAACTTGCAAGATCAGAAGTCCCGGATCAATTCACTGCTACGGCAGATTCAGGAGGAATTCTCAATGAGCTATCAAGTGATCGTAAAGACTATACCGGCCTATACGGTATTCTATCGGACGGGAATCATTCCATCGTTTCAAGAAATGTCAAAGTTCATCATCGAGGCTGGGGAGGAATGCCGGAACGCAAATCCCGGACTTAAGTGCATCGAACCGGATTACTGCTACGTGACCTATACCGCAAAGGAATTCCGGCACACCGACATCGAGCTGGAATACGCCCAGGCCGTCGAACGGCGCGGCGTGGAGACGGCCAACACCAAGTTCAAGGATATCGGCGCAACGCAAGCGGTCTGCATCTATCACAAAGGACCGTTCGATGAAATCGGCAAGGCGTATGCGTTTATCTACCAGTGGATAGAGGAAAACGACTACGAACCGACACAGAATGCCAGGGAACGGTATATCGACGGGATATGGAACAAGGATGATCCGATGGAGTGGCTTACCGAGATACAGGTTCCAGTCAGAAAACATAGTCTTTAAGCCTGGGCAAATACGCTTACCGTATTTTTTCATCAAGGAGGGCCAAACACAGGTCCTCCTTCTTTACATTAATTTTTTCCTATGATACATACATGGTTACTATCCCCAAGAACCCGCGGAATGTTTCCGTCGTATTCTCAGGTCGCGGGACAGTCGATGGCTTTCCAGCCGTCTCTTCTTTTCATCGTCAATGAGGGGGGATCTCTTCGGCGATTGAAACATAATGAGGAATATCCAGAAAATGGAACAACGTGCAGAAAACAAGATGGGCGTCATGCCCGTCGGCCGGTTGTTGGTCAGCATGTCCCTGCCGATCATGCTCTCCATGCTTATTCAGGCGTTATACAATATCGTAGACAGCATCTTCGTCGCCCAAGTCAGCGAAAAGGCGCTGACCGCGGTGTCCTTGGCGTTTCCAGTACAGAACTTGATGATCGCGGTGGCGATTGGAACCAGCGTCGGTGTAAACTCACTGCTGTCCAGGAGACTTGGCGAAAAGCGGTACGACGCTGCGAACAGCGCGGCTGCGAATGGTCTCGTGCTGGCGGCAATCAGTTGGGCTGCGTTCGCCGTCCTTGGTCTTACATGCACCAGAGTGTTCTTCAAAATATTCACCGACGATCCTGAATTGATCAATATGGGGACTTGGTACACCAGTATCTGTCTGGTGTTTTCGCTGGGGATCTTTATCGACGTGACCTGTGAACGCATCATGCAGGCGACCGGAGATACGATACGGCCAATGGTCGTACAGATGTCCGGAGCGATCACGAACATCATCCTCGACCCGATTTTTATCTTTGGATGGCTAGGCCTGCCTCCCATGGGAGTAGTCGGCGCCGCAATCGCCACTGTTATCGGGCAGTTCGTCTCCATGACGTTGGCGATCATCTTTGTCCGCAAGAACAAGGAAGTCCATGTCAAGATCCGCGCATGCAGGCTGGAAAAACAGACGGTCAAGGAAATCTACGCAGTCGGCGTACCCGCGATCATCATGCAGTCGATCGGAACGGTCATGACGGTCGGCCTGAACAAGATACTGATAGCGTTCTCTACCACCGCCACGGCTGTGTTCGGTGTATACTTCAAGCTCCAGTCGTTCATATTCATGCCAATCTTCGGTCTGAACAGTGGTCTGATTCCCATCCTCGGCTACAACTACGGAGCAAGGAAACCAGAACGGATGGTCAAGGCTCTTAAAGTCGGCATGGCTATCTCGGTGTCAATCATGGCTCTGGGCACCATCATCTTCCAGCTGTTCCCCGAAACCCTGCTGATGATGTTCAACGCATCGGAAGAGATGCTGTCCATTGGACGCATCGCGCTGCCGGCGATCAGCCTCTGCTTTATCAGCGCCGGCATCTCCATCGTTTTGGGGGCCACATTCCAATCCACTGGAGATGGCTTCCTTAGCATGATTACGTCGATTACCCGACAAATCATGTTCGTCCTGCCTAGCGCATGGCTCCTCGGCAAGGCCGTCGGTCTGGACGGGGTATGGTATTCGTTTGTCATAGCTGAATTTTTCTCGCTGATTATGACGATTTTCTTCTTCAGATGGGAATACAACAAAAAAATTAGGTCGTTGGCTCATTAACAGACATACGGCTGGTAACGCACGGGTAGCCCGTAATGACAGATTCCAATTCATAAGACATGGATCACGTTGCCGCCGATTGCCTGTGATAACGACTGCAACGTCAGATCAACTCTTTGCAGAGACTATAGTTCAGTGAACAGCGACAGAGCGTCGCTGTTCCCAGTCCATACTATCGTCACCGGAATATAAATCTCGAAACGCAGTTTTTAGTAAAGAACATATTGCGTGAATTTTCCAATCATAAGACTGTCTTCATTGCAATTCACGGCCAAAAGACGGTAAAACTTGGCAAAAACAACTAGTCGTCCACTATATCAAGTCGTTGTAATTCGTATAGAATAAGTATTATTCCAAGTCAAAGCCCGCAGTAAAATCAGAAACTGTGCTAGAGAAATGGCTCGGATCGCACGTATGCGACGATGGAGCGACAATACTCTCCATTCAGCAAGGAATCGTACCATGAAGAGCAATACGAAAAAGGCTATACTGACTGTCACATTATTGATAACATTTACGACTTTCGCGTTCGGCGCCAACTATGACTACAGGGATACCGATCTGGGAGAACCAGAATCTGATCCGACGAACGGGACGCTCGTCTTTGTAAATTCACTTCCCGCGATTTTTTCATACGCTCCCGCGGACACCACATATTTCCAAGCGGACACTACTGGATATATGTCCGGCAAAGCCGTAGCGTATCTGGGGACGCTTACCCTTGTGGGCTTCAATACGGGAATCACCTCCACGTTTCCGGAGAAATACTCCGATGCGCAAATACAGAGAATGATCGGTTCCACGACCTATCTGCATCAATTGTACATGCAGGCCCATAATGTTTCCGCTTACAATAGGCTTACCAATGAATGCGACATGGTATATACCGACGCAAACGGCAACAGCGGTTCAAAACATGTGCAGCTGGCATGCATCGTCAGGTCGGCCAGTGGAACTTTTTTCCAGAACCTTTCGTATTCGGGAGGAGGCTTCAGCTCTTCCACAAACCCCGCCATATTCAAAAATACCAATCGAAGATTCGAGCCCGGAAATACCATCGATTTCTATTTGGTCACGACAGATATCTACGCGCCCAATCTGATTCTTGACAACGACCATAGGGGGCGGCTTGAACCGAATTTCAGGGATATCGAGAAATGGTCGTACCGATGCAATGGGATAGGGACAAACAGGTATGAAACCGCAGGTTCAGGCTTGGCCGGATATAGTCCGTTCAATGAAGATACGGCGATCAACGGCATATGCTACAATGTGGAACCGGGTACTGTCGCACAGGTCAACTGGCACTTTCTCTTTGAGCCGACGGATCTCGCGGCTAATCTCAATCCATATACGAATTCAGCGCAAGTCATCGCGAACGCAGAACTCACCACCGATAGCGGAATCATCGGCAACAGACAGTTTTCCGTGGCGTATGAGTTCACGGATTCATCGGATCCAACCCCAGGTTCTGACTTCTACATGAAACATGCAAACGACATCGGAGGCAAGCTGACATATGATTTGCTGTTCACGCCACATGGCGCGGATCCGATAAAGAAGGGACAGAAATACATATGGTACGTCGGCGAGCAAGCTGACTCACAGGCGCAATTGAAGGTGCAAAACCTCAAGCGATCCGCAGAAAATCTTCTTGCCGGACAATGGTCTGACACGATTACTGTTTCAATCACTTCCATCGAGGATATCTATCACGTAAGTACGTGACGGCGGGATGACCGCCGTCTCCGACATATCTTTCCTCTACCGTATGACGGCAAATGGTAGCCTTCTCACGTAGCATATCAGGTGTCCCCGTCTGGTTGCGCCTTTCTATACGTCGCGACGGCATGCTTGAAGCCGGATATCAGGAATTCTATCGCCTGTCGCCCGATGTCGGTCCTGCGCCCGACCAACTCAAACGCATGGAAACAACCGTCGTACACCTGAAAAGCAGTCTCTACTCCTGCGTCCCGTAGCATTTCGACATACTGGATCGTTTCATCCCTAAACGGTTCGACGCTCCCGACAAAAGTGAGTGTCGGCGGCAGACCGGCATAGTCAGTCTCTCTGGCGGGAGCGGCATATTTGGGCACATGTTCAGTCCCGAACAGTTCCCCCAGGTACAGTTTCCATGCGAGGTCATTCGAGACAGTGTTCCAGACTGGCGCGTCATTGCTCAACGAGGAACCAGTCGGCCTGTCGTCCAGCATAGGATATAACGGCATCTGGAATGCTATGGAGATCTCGCCCTTGTCACGTGCGTACAGACACAACGCGGCGGCAAGCCCTCCTCCCGCACTATCGCCACCGACAAACAACTGGTCGGAACGGACGCCATAGTCTATCCAATGTTCTTTCAGCCATCGCAGGGCAAGATAGCAGTCGTCCAATGCGGCGGGATATGGGGCGTCCACCGACCGAGTATAGTCGGGCGAGACGACTACACAGTCCGAAGCCTCGATGAACCGTTCAATGAATAGATAGTCCTGTTCAGGAATTCCAATCGCATATCCTCCGCCATGAAGCCAGAGCAGGCCGGGTACGGGGGTGTGCCGTCGTTCCGGGATAGCGTTCTTCGGAGTGTAGACGCACAGCCGCAGCAAGGAACCATCGTTGCGAGGAATATATACTTGTTCGTAGGAAAAGCTCTTGGAAAATGCATGGTCTTTGCCGAACTTGTCTAGCACGGCATTGCAAAAACGGAACTTGCGGAGGGAAAAGGAGGGCCAGAAAAATCTGATTAGGGTTCCCCTCGCACGTAGTTCAGGATTGATCATCTGTCGTGCAATATGCATGTGCATCTCCTACTGTATTCAAATTAGATTATAATTCGAATGTGCCGGTCAATAATTTGACCGTTTTTTCATTTGATGCGAATGTAGCATCAAAGTTCTCATAGTAAAAGCGAGCAGGGAAGCAAGCCCCTCGCCCTTTTCTGGTCTATCCCCAAAGTCAATACACAATAGCACACAGACTCCATTCCATTCATCATGCATTCCCCCATCGGCGACAGACCGCTCTCGCAGAGGATTTATTCCATATATCATCCATAATCCGGAAAATCCAAATTTAAACCAGCGTCCTTTGATTCTCTATTGACATGATTATTGATTCCCCATATATTACCTACCAACATACTATGTATATAGGTAGGCATAAAATGTCATTCATATATCCACGGCTTGTCAGAGAGAATTGCAGGATTGAACCCATGTGCGACCATCCGTCACATGGCGCAGTCATGCGAACCTGTTGTTCACCCGCTGGTTGAATCATTATATATATCAAACGACACCGTTCGAGATTCGGGATGTCGGTATCATCCGTACAAAGTGAGAAGGAGTATCATTATGGCACGAATCCATTCTTCCGCCGACGAACTTGTCGGCAACACACCATTGCTGGAACTGACACATATCGAGCGAGACGATGGGCTGGATGCCCATATCATCGTCAAGCTTGAATATCTCAACCCGGCGGGCTCGGTCAAGGATCGCATTGCAAAAGCGATGATTGAAGATGCCGAGAAAAACGGCAGGCTGTCACGGGATTCCGTGATCATCGAACCGACTTCAGGCAATACGGGCATTGGCCTCGCATCTATCGCAGCGGCAAAAGGATACCGAACCATCATTGTAATGCCGGAAACCATGTCGGTCGAGAGACGGCAATTGATGAAGGCCTATGGCGCCGAACTAGTTTTGTCTGAAGGTTCCAAAGGAATGAAGGGAGCTATCGCAAAGGCTGAGGAGCTTGCAAGCACGATTCCCCATTCCTTCATTCCAAGCCAGTTTACCAACAGTGCAAACCCCAAGACCCACTATGAGACGACAGGTCCGGAAATTTGGAACGATACGGATGGCACAGTTGATATTTTCATTGCGGGGGTCGGTACTGGCGGCACTGTCTCGGGCGTCGGGAAATACCTCAAGGAACGAAATCCCGACATACAGGTCATCGCAGTCGAGCCGTCCGACTCCCCCGTCCTCTCTGGGGGAAAACCGGGGCCGCATAAAATCCAAGGTATCGGCGCAGGTTTCGTTCCCACAGTACTGGATACGGGCGTCTATGATGAAATCCAAACTGTAACGACCGATGAGGCGTTCGACACAACACGTCGTATCGGCAAGAGCGAAGGCATTCTGGTGGGAATCTCATCAGGGGCGGCAGTCAGCGTAGCCATCAAGGTTGCGAAAAGGCCGGAGAACGCGGGCAAGACCATCGTCGTACTGCTCCCCGATACGGGCGACCGGTATTTGTCCACCCCCCTTTTCGCGGAATAGACAAAACCAATCCATGGCCACTCGGAAGCGCCCAGGACTGCTATCGGGTGGCCATGCCTATGCAAAAAGGGGGGAGGAGACACGATGCTGGTATCAACAAAGGGACGGTACGCCATCCGGGTCATGATTGATTTAGCCGAACATGCCAATGGACAGCGCATTCCGCTGAAGGAAATAGCCCGACGCCAAGGCATATCCCAAAAATACATGGAAGGAATCATGGCAATCCTGTCCAAGGCTGGCATGGTCGATGGTCTTCATGGAAAGGGCGGCGGCTACCGGTTGAACCAGCCCGCTTCGTCTTATCGCGTCAGTGACATACTGCTACTGACAGAAGGTACACTCTCCGCCGTAGCATGCCTTGCACCGGGAAGCCGTCCATGCCCGCGTGCGGCGACTTGCAGAACGCTGTCCATGTGGAAAGGGCTTGACGATCTGATCCTGCGATATTTCGAGGGGATCACGGTAGCTGACCTGGCGCACGAGTACGACGTTGGAGACTATGTTATTTGAGGCGTTACGCAAGCAAAATGAAAGGAAGCGGCTCCTGTCCGTTGAGCTTGCAGTGCCACTTCATCACTGATATGGCAAAAATACTTGGAAAGTTCACCCAGAGGCTTGCCTGAACCTGAGATTGACACACAAGAGCGTGGCATTCGACCAGGAGTGCTTCGCCTGTTCCAACTTCCATGCTGACGGGAAGTGGGGAAAGCGAAACCTGTGAATCAATGCATCCAACATCAGCATCAAGGAAGCCGCATTATGCACGATGCATGAGGATGAGGTGGACCATGCATAGCACACGAACAAACAATCTTCTGAAATATGTCGTCCCGACGATGTTGGGAAGCATCAGTTTCTTTCTTTTCACCATCATTGATGGCATTTTCGTTGGAAGAGGTGTCGGCACCAATGCATTGGGGGCCGTCAACCTCATGATGCCGTTTGTCATGATTGTGAATGCACTGTTCCAGTTGACGACCATTGGTGGCGTCACTGTCGTCGCCATTCGTTTCGGAAGAAATGATCAGGAAGGCGGATATCATCAATGTCCTTCGGTCTTTCATCATGAATACAATCATGATTCTGGCTATTCCACGTCTCTTTGGAAGTGAGATGGTCTGGTATGCCTTTGCGATATACGAAGCAATTGTACTGTTGGTCGCTGTCGTGCTCATTAGACGGTCCGAGAGACATGGCATCCTCTTCACATGATCGTCCGATGGTGCCAGGAAGCAATATCCCGCATGTCAGATGCATCCGAGGTCTTGCTGTGCATTCAGTTGCATACGATGATCCATATGTCGGCAGGAATCGAAGATAGTTCCAACCAATGGTCTTGGTACATCCCTCACCTGCCGGACGGTTCATCAATGCATTCGGTGCCCAGTTCATCTATTCCATTCTTCAATGCTCCAATATTTGCAATAGAATGCATAGAAATGTGGCATCTTTGGTTTCAGCCAACATGCAAACGAATGACGCATTTCTCCAAGCAGAACAACCTCTGAAGAACTCAGGTCATTCAATTCATCTGGATCCGATTCCATATCAAAGAGTTGTTCCCGTCCAGAACTGAAGAATATATACTTGTATGTCCCTTTGCGATACATACGCTGGGTCTCAATGATTGGAAACACTCCTGTTGCTTCAGTGACAATTACATTCTGCCATGGCTGGTCACCAGAATCAAAGAACCCATTCAATGGCCGTCCATCCCCATATCCGAAACCATCATCATCAGTATAGCAGGCAGCTTTGAGGATTGTCGCATATATATCACATGTGCCTACCAATGCCGGTTGCTCCATACATTTCGGATCAGGTGAGGCGGGTTTGATCAACAAGGGGATTTTTGCCGTCTCATCATACAACCCATATCCTTTGTTTTCCAATTTACCATGCGCCCCTTGGTAATCGCCGTGGTCCGAACTGAATATGATCATTGTGTCATCATAGATTCCTGCATCCTTGAGGAACGCAAGATATCTTCCCACCTGTGCATCAATCAGCGTCATGCAGGCATAATAATGGCGTAATGATTCTTCAAAGAAATCCCATGATGCTTCAGGCCTTCGGATCAAGTTCAGTATCTGGGGCTGGATGCTCGGATCCTCACCAAAGCTCTTCCAGGGAGGAATGGACATATTTCGATATATATCTAGATATTCAGTGGGAGCATAGAACGGTTCATGCGGACCCCAAAAATTGAGGTTCATATAGAGAGGCTTGCCGGAATCCAACATCTCTTTTGTCAATGCGATGGCACGGTCGACCAAAAAGTATTCGACAGTGCTCTCCTCACCGCTTCGGATTTCACCGAATGTCGTATGGTCCCCTTCCAACTTTGGAGGTGTCGTATCCTCCATAACAAGGCTCCGGCCTGCATTCTGCAGATATTCGAGGAATTGGGGATATTTCCATCCTCCATTGCCATGGCCTGGAAAGTCATCACCGATATATCCCACATCCGTGGGCATTGTTCCATAGTCCAGATATGGAACGACTGACATATCATGCTGTTCCTTCCAAGCCTGGACCAGGCCGACACCTTCCGCTGATGTTTTGTCGACACCAACTCCCAGATGCCATTTCCCGGTATAGCCGACAGCATATCCACAACGACTCAACCGGCGAGACAAAAGATATGGAGCATCCGCGATTTCATGTGTCCGGCATCCAGCTTGGAATGTATTCGTCTCGATGCCTGTGCGCGAAGGATATAGCCCACATTGCATGCTCGATCGTGCAGGAGAACAGACTGGACATGATGCATATGCATTGGAGAAACGTATGCTCTGTGCAGCCAGGATATCCAGATTGGGACATTTGCATAGAGTGTCCAGATCATATGATCGCAACGTATCAACACGCTGTTGGTCTGTGCAGATGAAGACTATATGCGGTTTTTTCATCAATGGCTCCTTCAATTCCGGACAGAAGCGACAATCAGTTTCACTTCTTGCGATGTGGATTCAATGCAATACCGGCGGACACAGGATGGGATGATGACTGTTTCAGCATAATGCAGTTCAAACGGTCCGAATGCATCATCAGGACTTGTGATCCATGCATGTGATCCTTCAACCAGATTCAACACATCCATGCTGTCACTCATTTCAACCCGATATGACCCATGTACGGAATAGCGTCGTGTCTCGATGAACTCCCATTCATGCAATCCAGTCCGCTCAACATGGACATTGTCGGTATGCAGAAGCTCCTGTTCCTGGTGGACCAGCTGATTTTGGACCCATTTTGTCGTCCGGTCCCATTGGATGTTGCGCATTCCATGCTCCAAATGAGTCGGACGCGGAATGCCATCCAGTCCCACCCGGTTCCAATCCCATAACTTGAAAGTGAAGATATATGGGGTAGCACTGATTTCCAAAACCATGGTATCGGCACCGGAACAATGGACAGTCCCCGCAGGAATCAGGATATGGTCATGGGTATGGACCGGCACTTTGTTGATATACGCATCAGCATCAAAGGATGACTCTCCACGTTGGGCGCGTCTGAGGGCTTCCTCCATCTGTGCCGGATCAACCCCATCCTTGAGCCCGATGTAGACATAGGCACCCTCTTTCGCATCGAGGATATAATAACTTTCATCCTGTGTATAATGCATCCCGAATGTATGCTGTATGTATTCTGTCAACGGATGTACTTGCAATGACAGATTCTGTCCATCCATAGTATCTAGCAGATCAAAGCGAATCGGGAATTCTCTGCCGAACCGGGCTAAGTTCCGATGTCCAAGCAACGCTTCAGGATACGCGAGAATGACATCCATCATCGGAAATGATGCATATTCAGTTCCATATGATAGATTGATGCTATTTTCTTCCGGAACACCATCAAAGCTCCATGCATAGTTTTCCTTCGTCGGGTCGAGGGAGAACGTGTGCTTCATCCATTGGCCACCCCAGACACCCGGATCGAAATATGGCTGCATGCGCAGCGGCATATGTACAGCCTGCCGCAACCCATCCATGAATGCATTACGTCCCATCATCTTTGGATTGGAACTATCATTTGCATCAACAAAATAATCAGATGTCGCAAAAATCCGGTCTTTGTCACGGTCAGCAAGCCGCCATTCAATGAAGAAGCCTCGCTTATATTTCTCCAGAACCGGTGCAGAAGGGTTTTCCCACAGCCAATTGCTCCCCCCCTCCCGATATTGAAGCTGGATGTTCCACCGGTTGATGTCAAAATAAAGAACCAGGTCTGGCTTGACCAATGAAGAGGCGCCGGTTCCGATGACCAATATGAAACCAGCGTCCAATGCATCAACAAGACGATTCAGATATTCCACGCGCATCTTGTCAAAGCAATCAGAGAGTGTCTTTGAAGTCATATAGCCAAACACCCGATCTTCTGAAAGCGAGTCTCTGAACACTTCATCCAGTTGGGATTGGCTCAAGAGGCAATCGTCGGAATAGAGAGTCAAGGCTGGATGCAACCCTGCGAGTCCATTTGCGATTGCATGGACATTGACAGATGGATATACATCACATGCAATGACAGACTTATTCCTGCCTGAACAAACTGACATGATTTCTTCAGTGATCCTTGCATATCCTGCAAGGACAGCATCATCATGGCCTGCAACCTTTGTCATTGGTTTCAGGTCATAGTTATGGTAACTATGATAGTGGTACATTTGAATTCCTATAGTTCTACAGAGTATTTATATTTATCCCCAGGGTAATAACAGATTGTAAATTCAATCGGTCGTCCTGTCGGGTCGACGCTTGCACGGCTTCTCTTGAAAACCGGCATCCCCTCCTCTATTTTGAGGCACCTGGATATATCTTCTTCCGCGAGGACCGCCTCCAATGTATCCGTTGCCTTCGCCACGACGATTCCCATCGTGTCAGTCAGATATTTGTATAAAGAATCACGATATAAGGATGCATCAAGAGGGAGATTCCAGCTCGATGGGATATATGTGTGGGAATAGACCATAGGCAAGCCTTTCGCACTGCGGATCCTGACAAGATGGAAACAGGATGATTCTTCATCGATACATAATTTTGTCGCGATAAGCTTGTTTGCAGAAATCATGGACATTTCACATAATTCCGTAGACATGATTATGCCATGTTGGGCCATTTCTTCTGAAAAACTTTTGATTGATTTGAGCCTCTCGTTGATCTTCTCAAAGACCACGACCGTCCCAATCCCGGGCTTCCCGACGACATATCCTTCATTCGTCAAATCACCAAGGGCCTGGCGGACTGTAATCCGACTTACTTCATATTGGTTCATCAACCGGGATTCCGCTGGAAGAATGTCTCCATTTTGGTATTCTCCTTGTTCAATCTGATCTTTCAAGATCATTTTCAACTGTTGGTAGAGCGGCATGGCTCCACGTGACCTATTGAGCATGGATGACCTCCTTCCCGATACATATCCTTTTCCCCACTGCTAGCCCTTGGATGATTCTCAATGAAGTATCATATTCAAGTATACTCTCAATCCCGCGCATGTCACATAGATTCTGCAAATCCACTCCAAAAAGGGAATATGATTTTGATATCTGGCCGCCCATAACCAAACAGTCCGGCTGGAAATCGTTGAGGATTGGTCCAACGGCTTCCAGTACATCCTTTCCGAACATTGAGAAAACCTCCAACGCACGGACATCGCCATTCCTTGCAAGTCCATCCAGCTCCTTTCCCGGAACATCATGTCCAAAGACACGCTTGCATATCGCCGACTGACCTCTTGCCGACAGATACTCATCGATGCAGGAATCCTTGAACGGCAATGGATATATCCAGCCATCCATCGGGACACCCGGATATGGTGCATCCACAATCATTCCGTCGACCATGAATGCTGAGCCAGCTCCAGTTCCCAAAGCAAGATATAGGATTCTTCCCGGTCTGGATTCCAGGACATGAGTATGCATCCCAATTGCAAAAGCGTCGACATCATGCATGAACACCATCGGAACATTGGACAACTCGACCGATCCGGTCATCTCCAACAACAAGGCATGGACAGAATCTGGAATCGACATGCCGAAGATGGCGTCATACTTCTCCAATCCCTTGATGAGGCTTATGCCATGCGGATAATCAAACGGCCCTGGAAATGCCACCGATATTCTAGTCAATTGGTCTGAAAGAGGCCTGGACTTCCATTCAGTGGTGATGATTGAAGCCAAGTTGACCATGATATCGTGTGCACAGGAACCTGACATTGAATCATGATATGAAATGACCGGTACGGCATCACTTCCAGATTCCATTGAACATGATTTGATGACGGTTCCCCCGACATCCAGTACAATGCAATACTCCATATTCATCCCTCTCAGATATAGAATCCCAACAATCCTTGGTTCAAGGCTTCACAACAAGCGAACGCATCCCTCGGTTCCAATGCATCATACATACGCAGCGTAAACGCGAATTCATAGAAGCCGGACAGATCAACGCGGAAATTGGTTTCCCAAAAGTTGTTCATCACCCAGCAATATGCAGGTTGACGGTTGAATTCCGGTTCATGTGCTGTACACAGCCGGATTGGTTTTGAAGCAAGCGGCCCGAGTGTCACCAACGGAGTGTCCTTGATTGCGAGGATCAAGGTGCGAACGTCATCTGACCAGACCATCCCGTTCTGGAGCAGATAGAATTCCTTGTTCGATCCTGGCAGTTGGTCAATCCCCGGTCTCATGATGCAACCTGTCTTGTCGATGAAAAGTTGCCCATGGTCAGTTCCACTGCAGAAGGGAAGTGAAACATACAGGTTTTCCGGATCCCAGACACTTTCCTTATGTATGCGGACCATGGCTTCAATCTGACTGATATGTTTATAGACCTTCAATTGGACGCTATAGAACTTGGATCCCTCCAACTCATAGTCAAGCAGCAAGGATGCGAATACAGGGCCATTGTCCACCAATGTGATGTTCCGCAGCACACTATCATAACGTCGGGTCTCTTCATTCTTGCGATTACGCCCCATCTTGCGTCGGGTATCAATCGGCTGTCCATGCATGTCGGTATATTCATAGACGGCACTGAACGGCGCATGTATCGCCTGCGGATGGATGATATCATTGCCAGTCTGTTTGTCAATGATGCTGACGATACCTTTCTGTTGATCACATTCAATGCGCATCCAATCAGTTTCAATGATATGTGTGTTGACTTCATATACACCAGGTTGCACGATATCCATGATCCTGTCAGCACCAACATGAGGATGACTCTTGACCGTATAGGATATCCCATTCGTTTTGGCGCGTATGGCAAGGGTACGCTCCTCATGTGGCTGCAGATCCTGCAGGACCTCAATCTGGTATGCACGTGAGATTTTCGTAAGCTGATGGTCCAGGACCTGTGATGTGGCTTCATCATATACTTCAAACTGCGTCCCTTCCCAAAATTGCACACCATCAAGATATTCCCAGAGCTCCACATAGAGGTATACTTTCATTGTCTGCCGGATATCATGGGGGTTGATGACCTTGAAACGTTGTGGACGTTGGTATCTGATGGCACATTCCCCCTTCTGTGCCAGTATTTCATCCAAGTTTTTGGAAACCTGCACATCAGCATTGACCGCATATGCCGTCTTGCGCAGATCCAGGTCACCTACCAGTGTATCCCAAGGCTCCACGACAGAAGAGGAATAACCCCATGTATGTTCACTATACATCATGATGTTCTGCCGAGCCTCTTCCATGCGCAGAGGATCACCCAAAACACAACCTGCGTCCAGTTTTTCGCATAGCGAAGCTTTCCTTTGTGCGCTGCGGATTGTTTTGGTTGCCATAGGGGTTGAACCGACGCCGTCGGCCCACCAATCTGGCCAATCCCCACTGTATACAGGGATATCGGCACATGCATCGTGGACATGGGCGAAGAAATCATCCAATGTGGAAAGCTTCAGTTCAATATCGCCTTCAAGGTGTTTGTTCATCCAATTGATGCGTTGGGCAAGCCCCTCACTTGGAAAGGCATTGTCAGTCAATGCTCCTGAGACCAAGACCGGGATGAAATCATACGGATACGATTCATCCTCCAGGTTCTCCAGAAAACGTTCAAGCCGTTTTTGGCAGATACGTGATTCTTGGGCAATCGTATCTTCCCGATCCTTCTGCAGCAACATATGTTGGGAAAAAGCTGCATGTTCATCATCAAGGATCATATAGGATGCTCCTGCATATGGGGCGAGGAACAATTCATTTCCAAAATGATAATGCTCCCCATTCCATACCAGCAGTCGATTGCCTTTGGGTGTCTCCCACCAGAACGGCATGACCTTTTGATAGAGTGGAAACATCCCATGATGCGGATGCAGGGCGGAATAGAAATTACGGATACCGTTGTCATAGAGTGCGTCAGCATATCCCCATGCAAACCCATTGATGTCAGCGCTCATCCCGCACTCAATGGAATGATTGATGGAAGATCCATAATCACGCATACGGTGTAATCGAGAATCGAGCGTCTCATAGTCCACAAGTTCAGTCAAGTTCAGATAATTGCCAGAAATACCGATTTCTCCTGAATGCACATATTTCTCAAAATCCTTCTGATAGGATTGTGAAGCGAAACGATAGAAATTCTCGACTTGCCAATAGTTCTCACATTGCCATTTGAAACCTTCACATCCATTGAGTTCTCCCCCATGGATACGGTTGAGGATATCGATGGCTTGCCTGATATATTCATAATGATACCGGACAATTCGCTCCTGACGTTCTGTATAGCCGATGTCAGTATGTGAATGATGTATCACAAAAATCTTCCATTTTTTCATTATGCAACTCCTAAGAAGTTATTTTGAGGTATATACCAACCCTGTCTCAGTATTCTTCTGAAGCAGGAAGAACATGAACAACGTCGGGATTGAGACGATGATGCAGACCATGAACACAACGGGAGCGTTCGCCTTGTCCATCATGGATATCAATGGCATGATCGTCTGGATTGTTTCAGATTTGATCAGCGTCAGGCCAAAAAGCAAATCATTCCAACACCATGAGAACTGGGTCAGGAAAATGACTGCCATGGCAGATTGTGTCATCGGAAGCAACAATTTGCAGAGGACCTGAAAGTCTGTAGCTCCTTCAATCTTCGCTGATTCACAGATTTCCTTGTTGATGCTCAAAAAGTTGTTGCGCATGACAAACATGACGAATGGAATACAGATCGCTGTATAGAACAGGATCAGCCCCAGACGGGAATCATAGAGTCCAGTCGTCAAATACATCTTGTATGTCGGAATCAGATACAATTGGAAGGGAAATATATTGCCAGCATAGATGAAGAAGAACCAGAACGCCTTGTGCCTGATCTTCAGGTTTGCAATGCCATATCCGGCAAGTACTCCGATGATTACCGAAAGGCAGGCACCACACAGCGAATAGAGCAGGCCATTGAGCATACTGGTGAAGATGGGCATTCCATTGAGCAGCTGATGGTAATTTGCCATGAACATATTTGATGTCGGCCATGCCCAGAAGCTTCCCAGGTTGTATTCCTGACGCGTCTTGAACAGGTTTGTAATCACAAAGAACACCGGTAAAATCCAAATCACGGCAAGGATGCCAAGGAGGATGGTATTGATGATCCGTGCAGGTTTCTTCTGTATATGCATATGGCTACCTCTCTTCCTTGAATGAACCGCGGAGATTGACGTAGGACAAGGCAAGGACAATCAGTGACAGCACCACAGCCACGGCTGCACCTGACCCCAGTTTGCCATAGATGAATGATTCGACGTACATGGTCAAGGCCAATGTCTCAGAGGTCCTGTATGGCCCTCCTTTTGTCATGATCCATATGCTGTCGAACACCTTGAAACTATTGACCATCGACATGATGAACACGATGATGATCGTCGGCTTGAGCATCGGAAGGATGATCCGTGTATATATTCTGACGTTCCCGACACCATCAATCATTGCAGCTTCCACAGGACTTTCATCAATGGATTTCAACCCACCTATGAACAACAGCAGATTCAATCCTATGCCTTGCCACGCTGTCATGAGAATCATGAGCAATGTATTGACATATGGAATGGACAGCCAGTCAAAGACCAAGTCTGGTCTTCCCAGCCATTTCGCGACCATAGGGATCCCTGATGTCGACAACAAGACAGAAATAATCATTCCTCCCACAGTCAAGGAGAATGCCTTTGGGAAATAGAGGATATTCTTGTATATTGTCAATCCATATGAGTTCGTCATTCCTATGGCAAGAACCAATGGGAACAGCATGGTGACGACCAATGAGCCCAAGACCCAGACCACCGTATTGATCATCGAGATGCGGAAATTCTCATCACGGAACAAATCCAGATAATTCTTCAATCCAGCGAAATGCATGGCAGAAAACCCGTCCCATTCAAAGAAACTGATATATATGGTGAATATAATCGAGGAAATGAAGAAGATGCCTACGAAGCATACTGCTGGCAGGATATAGAGATAATCCTTGTTGATTGTTCGGGTTTTCATATTACTCCATCACAAATGATGTATATGCCCAGGATGCCAGTTGCGGCATCCTGGTCCATTCCAATCACTTCCAATATGCGTCAGACGCTTTCTGACATGTCGTCAGCATCTCCATCACAGTGGAATTGCCCATCTGGAACTTCATGAATGCATCCAAGGCAACGTTCCGTACTGGCTCAGGCGCGTTCTCATAGAACCGGTACAATACCTCATAGTTCTCAGGCTGCGTCGTATAACCCAACACTTCATTGTATGTTGGATCACTGATTGTGATTGACCCATTGCCGACTACACCAAAACTATCATATAGACATTCCTGCAGATCTTGCGTATACCAGGTTTCAAGAGCCTTCATGGCAGCCGGTTCCATCGCGCTCGCCTTCGCGACGCAAATCGGGTTCTCCTCAAAGAACACAGCAGAACGTTTTCCTGTGGCGGATGGCAGTTGGAACACTCCGAGGTCTTCACCTGATACCATGCCATAATCATTGACCAATGATTTGATATGCGTCGTGGTATCAAGCATCATGCCGATTTCCCCAATCGCCATTTTCTTCTTCACATCCGCAAATGCGAATGTCTTGGAGAAATAGCCTTTGTCAATCATGGATTTCCATGCATCCATGGCTTCAATCACTTGTGGATCAGTGAATGCAACCGTTCCATCACAGACACCTGAATAAAGAGCAGGGTCGAATGATGCAAGGATCTGCTGGAACCAGAGAAAGCCAGCCCAGCTATCATTCTTCAGTACGATTGGAGTGATGCCTGCAGCTTTCAGAGCATCACAAGCAGAGAGGAATTCAGTGAAGGTCTGGGGTTCGGAGGAAATGCCAGCCCGTGCGAATGCAGCCTTGTTATAGAATACTGCAGTATATGGTACGCTATATGGGACGGCATAGATTTTTCCATCAAAAGTAAACGGTTTGGCAAGGGCTGGCGCAACACCCTGTGGAATCAAGAAATCTTCCCAAACCGAAGTCAGGTCTTCGACCAAGCCGTTCGATACGAGAGTCCCCAGCTGAGAACCACCCCACCAAGTGAACAACCCTGGGGCTTTTGCAGTCCTGATACTTTGCTGGATGGTCGTCTGATAAGCCGCCACATCAGGAGAAGCAGTAATGTTGACTTGCACGCCGGTCGTCTCGGTCGCCTGTTTCTCGACCTTTGCACGCACTGAGTAGTCCACACCACCCATTTTGTCATTTGCGAATTCCAACGTCATGACAGGTGACGCAGCCTCTTCATTCTGCCCATTGGCAAAGCATGCCCCGAGTACTACACATACTATCAGGCACATTGCGATACTTCGTTTCATAGAGTCCCCTTTGTTGGCTTTTTAAATGTTATAACATTATATTATTATACTATAATATATATGTCAACATATATTCTGATATATACGCAGTGACATACACTCACTGTGATGCGCAACCTACTTCGTCGGAGATATGAAATGAAGATATCTTGCAAGACATCAATGTTGTTTTTCGATTTAATCCTCTCTATGCACAAGGGGTTCGGGCATAAAGAGAGAGACATATACAGTCGTATATGATGACAAGCTGCATCAACAGGCATCGCCACGGGAGTCGACATGACGAAGATCCATTACACCAGGCAGCAGCTGAGGTTACTGAACAACATGCTCAAGGACCATTGACGGGAAAAACTACAATATCAGGGCTTGCTTTTGTCTGTACAATTCCTTGCATACAAGGTAGTTGCAGACACTTTTTTTATTTTTTACTGCGGAAATCAGGATATATGGACGTCAATTAGAGTAATTGTAGTTATAGGGGTCAATACCAAGTCAAGAAACACAAAAAGCCCCGTTTCCGGGGCTTAAATGCAGGTTTTGGGGAATAGTGTGCTACTCCCACTCGCTCCTGTTAAGTGTGTTCTAAACAGTTTTGCTTATTGGATTTAGCTCAGAATATTTACATTGCTTTCATTATCCAGATAGTTCGGGCTATCTGATTTTTTGTTGCCATGTTGTTGCCACGGTCTCTTTATAAAAAATGCCGCTGGTTCTTTAATTAAGCTTATAGTAATACAATCTCGCTTTTGTCATTGTTTGCACTTTGAAATCCGCATCTTTTAATGCACTCGTAATTAATGCTTTCTTATATGGAACATGGAGCGTAGCAACTTTGTCCATGTTATCTCTGAACTTCGGAAGTTTATCCCATAAATCTGATACTTGTTTTCGCATCCCTGTTGAACACCAAATATCGGTTTTTTCTTTGAAATCAGGATATATAACAATTACAGGAAGTCCCTTTGTGTTAATCCCGTAGTCAATCTCCTCTCGGAGTGCCTGACTGTTTTTGGTGTTGGCGCTTAAGAATAGCACTATGTTCTTTGAGACATTAAGCCGATCATGCAATCTTTTCTTTAACGTTTCCCACTCGCTTCCATCACGTACATTATATGTTTTTGCGTGAGCATCGACAAATGGGAAGGCGCTATCTGCTCCTTTCCATGCCCGAAGCTGGTTATAATAGAGAAAGTCTGGTGTAGCACTAGCTCCAAGATTAGATTCACTGAAAGGCTCCACTACATAAAATGCAGTGTAATTCGCTGTTCTGTTCGACATAACTTACCTCCTTGATATTGAGTGGAACATATCCTTATATTCGTATAGGGGGATGTCATTATTGCCACCAAATATTAGAAATTTAACTTTTGATTTTAAGGTTACTCCACTGCTGTTAAGCGTGCATAACATGCACCTCAGTAAATCTTCCTTATCTTTTGGACCATCATCAAATCTAGGAATACCCGTTCCCAACAGAGGAAGTGCCACATTATTGAGTGCATAGACACGGCTGATTTCTCTCCACATCTTCATGAGCATTAGTTCGAACTTAGCCATATTGGTGTGTGCCTCATGTTGTGCATTCAGCTCAGTCATTGCAAGCATTAAATATGTATGCTTGTCGACACTGCTATCATAACGGATGATTGTTCCCAACGGAAAATCATACAAACCATCACTATTTTTCTGCAATCCAAGCCTATTTGCTTCAGTCTCGACAGCCGCTTCTATTTCACTTATGTTGCCATGTTCCATAACTAACTGTCCATGTAGTGATCTCTTTGATATAATAATATCATCAACTCTGGTATCAAAATGAGTGTCACAGCCTATAACTCTTAGGCCAGAGAAATCAAAAATATCTCCACATCCAATAGATACTGATGTTTTCCGAATTGTGAGGTTTACCAAACCACTAAATATCTTGCCTTTAATCACATATGTAGTAACGCATAATATTAAAAATGCACCGAGGACAATACTAATTCGAAGCCAGATACTTGATTCTTTCCAATCCCCTAATGAAACGCCAAGAATAGATAAAATTGTGGAGATAATTCCGATTAAAGTTGCAGAAAAGATAATACTATCCCGAATTTGTTTCGAAAGGTTATTGTACCATTTGAATATTCTCTTCATAATCTCTCGCTCCTGTTAAGCATGTTATAAACAGTTTTGCTTATGAGATTTAGCTCGGACTATTTGCGTTTATCCATCATCCAGATAATTGAAGATGTCTGTTTTTGTTGTTATGCTTTTGCCAAGGAAAACAAATAGTAAGATTATCATTCTGACGGCATCCACTCTTCAACAATTGAATTTCCAATTTCAGAAATTTGCATCAATATATCTTGCCTAACATTTGCATCGTTCTCATTGTGTGCAGCCTGAGTCAACTCTGCGAGATACATGTGCTGTCCGTTTGTTGCATCAAACTCAGGGAGTCGCATATGTTTGAAGATATCACCCACTTGTATCATAATATGGAAGCTAGTAATAAATCTTTGAACATGACTGCAAGTTAGTAAACCGCACAAGTAGAACGCTTTGATTGCTTCATTAAACTCTGCAAAATAAATCTTATGGTCAGGTATAACCACTTTTTCTTCTACACCTTGCAATGTCCGAGTATTAACCACTGCAATAGGCAACCCGTTGTTTCCAGGTTGTTCTGGCCAAACAACTTTCCATGGTGAAAATGTATATCGGCCAACGTTATATACTGCATAATACGGTGCAGAAGGCATCCTGGTCCGATAGGTAGATCTGTTCCTTAGCTGCGATTCGAATGTGCGGAAATACTCATATAGTCGTCGATTGTTTTGCTCGACTTCTGTTTCTGCTTGAGACAACCAAGTCGCTGTAATTCCATTGTTGGGAACAATGGAATATAACTCATGTTGAGGGTTGTAATGGCAAGATTGCAGATCAGAAGCCCCTTTGATTACAGGGTATAGTAGAGTAGGTTCTACCCAAAACCGACGCTTGGGGCCAATATTTGTGCGTCCTGCTTCTGGTCTTGTTTCAATCTGTACTAGGTTTCCATCGTGCGAAATGTTAATCACATCAACAAAATAGACACCATTAAGGTCGCATGTAATTCCTTTACGGCCTTCAGTCCATGTACATCTGCCAATTAGTTTACGACATGTGTCAAACTCGCCGGGAGGCAGTATTGCCCATGGGGAAGAATCTCCATGAACAGGAGTTGCTTCATTGGCGGTGCGAGTAGTCCGATGCAAAACATCCTGTTTTGTTGCATGGTCTGGAATTGCTCGAGACTCTCCTTGAATACTATTCCACACGATGTAATTAATTGGAAAATTTGGGCGTGATTCACCTTTCCTCGCGACAAAGACAACTGTTTTATTTGCCGCATCAGGGAATGGTTTTAGGGCTTTCAAATCATCTATTACCATCGGAGACAGATATGTCTGATCATTGATGCGAAAACGTCTAAAGCCCTCGGAAGATGCCGACTGGAAGTGCGTTTGCGTAAGCAAAAAAATCAATTGCCCCCCACGTTTAAGCCATTTATCAGAAACGGTATAGGTAATAAGTCCCGAAATATCTAACTCGTTGCCGCCATAAAAGGGGGTGTGAGAAAAAATGTCATATCGACGGCATGTTGGCATAACTCGGTTTCGATACAATTCTGGTAGCTTTGACCATCTAACCCAGGGAGGATTTCCAACTACCACATCAAATTCACCTGCAGTTGATGACCAGAAATAATTTCGAACAATTCTGAACCAAATACCATTCCAGTTTCTTCTGTGGAGATCTAAGACGCGTGCATATGTTGTAGAAAGTATTGTTTCCCATAAATCCCTTTCTTCTAAAGTAATCGCATTACACGCGATCAATCTATCCAACATAGGAAGGGAGTCTATATTGCGTTCTACGCATTCGCTCATAATTAAAAAAACAGTATCAAGCCGCTCTCTGCTTTGTGCTAATGCTGTGGGCAAAGTTATAGTCAGATCAGCTACATCACTTCCGATAACATAATTGACAACACTTGTATCTCCCTCGTTATCGGGAGCCGGAGCATAGATTGCATCTGCCAGCAGTATAGGTATTTCTATATCTATCCCCGGAACTTCAGCAATCAAATCAGAAATTGCAATCAAGTAGTTTACGCGAGCCGTCTGTACTGCCAAAGGATTTAAATCAAAGCCCCATACGTTTTGAGTGATTCTTTGCAGCAATTCCACAGCTGGCAATTCAGAGTTTGTTCGAATCCTTTTAATAATAGCAAGAAGGAATGAGGCAGAACCACATGTAGGATCCAAGAATTTAAGTTCATCAAATTGGCCTTCCACTTTGTCCAACGCCACATCGACAAGCCAATCCGGCGTATAGAATTCTCCCAAGCTCTTTCGCAGTACTTGAGGTACAATGTCCTGATAAAACCGTTTTAGCACGTCATTTGTCTGTGCATGAGATAGGTCATCCATTTGATAAAAGGAGAGTTTGATTAAAGAATCCTTCAACGAAGTAACTACACTATTCACAACGTCTGGATAGGTGTTTCTAATACATACATCAATGTACCAACTAAATAACGGCTCTTCCACAAATCCGTGAATATTGGCTCTGTCATATAGTTGTGACTGTTCTATATCCTGATCGAGTAGCGTGATAAAAGCAGAATTATTTGCAGAAATAGCATTTTGCGCAAAGTCAGAATATGCCGTCAGTTCCGTAAATCGAGAAACAATTTCAGCAGCTAATAGCTTGATGATGATAGAATCAAATGTATGAATCACAAAAAGTATGCGTGACAATTTATCCGGTTCTGTACTGGTGCAGGTAAAGCCAATCGAATGTATAATTGCGTCTACTTGAAAAGAACTGAGATCTGCAACTTGACCATATAAAGCTTTCCATTCCTGATAGAGCATTTTAACTTTATTGTTATCTTGGTCGTCAAGGTATAGCACTAGTGCAGTAGAGAGGGCCTGCATAAGACTCCCGCCGGCAACCGATCCATGCCCAAAATCTTCAATTAGATTTGTTGCAGTCAAAGCCCTGCGACAGGATTGACGGCACACTTCAAAAACCATTTGCACACTGGCCTGGGAGATGGGCAGTATAGGCCCATGGATAATACTTCTATCCTCGGCTGAAATGTAGGCAAACGCAATCGACTCACCATCAATAGCGATGCCCTGATAATGCTGTACATCCATCCCCTCTGCATGAGCCTTCGCAGGAATATATCGAGACAGCTCCTCAAGCGCCTCTCTAAACTTTAAACTATCTACGCTACCATGAAACAAACCTACATTCTTGAACTCAATGATAACCTGATTATAGTCAGCGTCGGAACGCCCTCGTTCTGCATGGAATATAATTCCAAGCGCATTCTGCAATGCTGTAAGCCAGCCTAATCTGACTTCCTCTTCTGTTTTCCAATCCGTGCGTTGTCGATTGAGCTGATTGTATTGTTCAATATACATCATTTGTTCCCTCGCTAATCAATTGAGTACATCGCTAAATATGGCTCGTCAATGAGTACAAAGCCTGTCCACTATGCGCATTATCTTTCATGTTGTCGTACCTGATGTCAGTTCCATAATATCCCCAATATCACATTGTAAGGCTGTGCATATCTTTACTAGGACATCGGTTGTTACGTTTTCACTCTTGCCAAGCTTGGCCATTGATGCATGGCTGATTCCTGCTGCTGCACATAAGTCTTTCTTTTTCATATCCTTATCAATCAACAGCTTCCATAATTTCTTATAACTCACAGTCATGAGTTTCACTCCAATAGCAAGTCTAAATTTCATATTTTGATGATTGCTAATCAGCCTTCGCTGAATTTAAGAATAGTATTGCATATTTGGAGATGTGGTTCAATTAGGAAAATGTAGCTTTCTCATGTTGTGGTAAAAAGAAACACCGCCCGTGAGATTTCTCTCACGGACGGCATCTGTCAGATTAGTTTCTTTGGAGATTTTCTGTATTCTTCTTAGCCTGCTCACTCGCAGCCCTCCGGCGTTCATCACTATAAGGAGCGGTCAGCTTGAAGCCAAACCGCCCGTTTTTGATTTTAAAGGTTAGCACGGTTGCGTTCATCTGCGTGCATGACTGCCGAGAGGATGTATTGTTCACCGCCCGTTTTCTGTAAAGTAAAATGTCCGGCATAATCTCAACACTCCATGAGGCAGGTTCCAGGGCGGATGAAGGACAGTATCCTGGCGTCGTCCTTGAAGTCGCGGGCCAGCGCCTCGAAGGGGCAGAGCTTGACCAGCGCGCCTATGGCGCGGCACAGCGTCCGGTCGTGCCCGATCTTGTACTGCGGCCCCTTCGAGCCGTGCGCCTCCGTCGCACGGTCGTGGGCGTACTGCGCGTTGTACTCCCACACCTCGAACGGCGGGTTGCCCCTGTCGTGTTTCACCCAGCCCCTCGCAAGCTCGCGGCGGATGGTCCTCTCGCTCTTGTGCAGCAATTGTCCCAGCACCCGCCTGTTGCGGATGCGCCCTTCGCTTTTCGTCCCCTTCCACCATCCCTGCAACCGCAGCCGCTCGGCCCACGTGAAATGGCTATGCGCGCACACCGTCGGCGTGCTACACTTGTTCCGTCCCATGGCTTGTCGTGTGTCTCCTTGATTTGTTGTTGAACCAATGATACCACGTCCGCCATGGGACTCCTTTCTTTTCCCGCTTTTTTTGCGGTCTTTTAATTCTACCGCTCGCGGTATTGTTCACCGCCTACAATTTCTATTGCAGCTTTGTAGATTGCACTCCCGTTCCGGGTACGCTTTATGGAGTAGTCAATCTGATATTTGTTCCGCAATTCACCAGCCTTGACATTGAGCCGCCGAGTTAGAATGTTGGGCTGCATATCTTCTAGAAGCAGGGCTGCCAGCTCCGTTGCGCTGCCGTTCCATATCGGATTATCCTCGGTAAGAACAGCGGCGATTTTCTCCAATAATGGGTCTAGCGGCCTTTTCCAAAGCTCCTTTTTTGCATAGTAATACTTATTTAGTGTCGGATACTTTCTGGCCGCCATCCGATTTGCCCGGGCGGACACACCAGACCTGCGGTGTGCGGCAGTCGCTTGATTCACTAAGCTATTTTGCTTAGTGAATGCTCATTATACTATACTATTATGTTTAAGTCAAGGCGGTTTAGAAGAAAATATTAAACAAATATAGTTAGATTGCTCTTGACTGTACTAAACATATCTGCTATACTTCTTGGGAAGATACTAGAAGATTGGAGTTGGCTATTATGGCGATTGGTGAGCGCATCCATTTTTTCAGAACATTGCGAGGTATGACGCAGAAATATCTTGGAACCGTTTTGGGCTTTCCGGAAAAATCAGCCGATGTTCGGTTGGCACAGTACGAAACAGGGACAAGAACACCCAAAGCGGATCTGACTGCTTCTCTTGCTCAGGTACTTGATGTATCTCTGCAGGCATTAGCTGTGCCGGACATTGATTCCTATATCGGTCTGATGCATACCTTATTCACACTCGAGGATAGATACGGTTTGAAAGTCTGTGAGTGCGACGATGAAGTCCATCTCCGTGTGGATGTGTCCAAAGGCAAGGATGCTGCCATGCTTCATGAAATGCTGTGCGCTTGGCGTCAAGCCGCTGCTATGTTGAAAGCGGGAGAAATCACACAAGAGGAATACGACCGTTGGCGGTATCACTATCCTGAATACGATACCTCTGGGCAGTGGCACAAAGTTACTCCCTCGTAGGGACTCAGCGATATGCTGGTCAGAGAAATCAAAAAGGATAAACGGTAAAATGGAGGATCAACTATGTCAAGTTGGCTGAAGGATTTTCAAGCTCATAATCGAGTTATGCGCCAAGATGAGATAGACACCGCTGTCTTTGAAAACACAGGAGACAACATTCTGAAAGCAGCTTCCGCAATGCTTGAAGCGAAAGTAAAGAAGGATAAAGTAAAAGAGCTTTTAATTAAATACTGGGATATCCGTCCGAGTGATGCGGATTTCTTTATCGAGAAAGCAGAAGAAGGTCAAACATAATTACCTACTGAAATAAAAGAGAGCTAACTGACTTAATCAAAATCAGTTAGCTCTCTTTTTATGAATCATGAAAAAATGTTGCCATTTCGTTGCCACGAACGGCTTTAATCCTCAAAAAGTCCGGTGTTTACGGGCTTTTTCAGACCTCTGAAACTACTCCCACTCAATCGTCCCGGGCGGTTTTGAGGTAATGTCGTACAGGACGCGGTTGACCCCCGCGACCTCGTTGCAGATACGGTTCGCCGCCCGTTGCAGGACTTCGGGCGGGAATCTGTACCAGTCGGCGGTCATGGCGTCCTCGCTGGTGACGGCGCGGAGCGTACAGACCTCGCGATACGTGCGTTCATCGCCCTGCACCCCGACGCTCCTGACGGGAAGCAGGCAGGCCAACGCCTGCCAGATGTCGCCGTAGAGCCCGGCCTTGCGGATCTCGTCGATGAAAATCGCATCTACGTCACGCAACGTGTCCAAGCGTTCCTTCGTGATTTCTCCAACGCAACGCACGCCCAGCCCGGGACCTGGGAACGGGTGCCGGTAGACAAGCTCGTCGGGAAGTCCCAGCTCCTTGCCCAACTCACGAACCTCGTCCTTGAACAGTTCCCGAAGCGGCTCCAGCAACTCCCATTTGAGATCTTCGGGCAATCCGCCTACATTGTGATGGCTCTTGATCGTGGCGGACGGACCACCGCTGGGAGATTTGCTTTCAATCACATCGGGGTACAGCGTCCCCTGCGCCAAGAACGCGATGTCCCCGACCTTGCGAGCCTCGTTATAGAAGGTGTCGATGAACACCTTGCCGATGATCTTCCGCTTTGCCTCGGGTTCAGAAACTCCCGCGAGAGCGTCAAGGAAAGACTGTTCGGCGTCGGCATACTGCAACCTGATGTTGAAGTTATCCCGGAACAGCTTCAGCACCATGTCGGCTTCGCCCTTGCGGAGCAACCCGTTGTTGACGAACACACAGACCAGCTGGTCGCCGATCGCCTTATGGATCAGCGCCGCGGCGACGGAGGAATCAACGCCGCCGGAAAGCCCGCACAGCACCTGCCTATCGCCTACCTTGGCGCGTATGTCCTCAATGGACTGGTTGATGAACGAATCCATGCTCCAGTCCGCCTTGGCCCGGCAGATGTCCAGCACGAAGTTGCCAAGCAACTTCGTCCCGTCAGTCGAATGGACGACTTCAGGATGAAACTGCACTCCGTACCATTTGCGGCTCTCATTCTCAATGACCGTATACGGGCAATTCGGAGTGGAGGCGGTGGTGACGAAACCTTCGGGAATCGCCACGACGGAATCCCCATGGCTCATCCAGACCTGCGAGCCTTGCGGAATGTCCCGCAGCAACCGCGATGAAGTTTTTGTGACATCCAAGTTGGCCAGGCCGTATTCACGGTGTTCCGGCCGCTGGACGGAACCGCCGTTCATCACGCTCATGACCTGCAAACCATAGCAGATTCCAAGAATGGGAATCCCCAGTTTGAAAATATCCGCGTCAGGGCGGGGGGAACCTTCAGTACCTACGCTTGCCGGGCCACCGGAAAAGATAATGCCCTTGGGAGAAAGAGCTTTCAGCTCCTCCGCGGAAATCGTGTACGGCACGATCTGGCTGTATACGTGCAGCTCACGCACTCTACGGGCTATCAACTGGCTGTATTGGGCGCCGAAGTCGAGGACGACTACCGTGTCATGTAAAAACCGCTGCATAACGTATATCTCCTTCTCTACCGCATAATGCTCAAGATTCATGCGGGGGCCGTAGAGCTCCCCTGGATTATCCGTAGCTCTACGTCACCAGGCCAACGAACGTACAGGGGGGTACGCCCGCCGTACCGCCTGCGAAACCGCCAGGCCGAGAACCACGCCCACTCCACTTTGGAGCAGGTTGGCTGGAATCTCGACCGCGGCGACGGAAAAACCGCTGATGAATGCGCCCCCGCCGACAAAGTAGCCTCCGGCGACGATAACCATCCCCACTACGCCAGCGAGAATCTTGCGCCACAGGGGAATCACGATTTCAGCCTCGGCGCCATCATCGGACTTCACCCGCGAACGGACCAGCAATGCGATCGCAAGCCCCTCCAGACCGTGGACGATGAAGGAAATCGGCGCCCACTGGGCGTAGCCGCTGATCAGGTCGGCGAGAGCGGTCCCCAGGCCTCCGGCGATGAACGCCGACCAAGGGCCGAACGTGAACGCGGTAAAACAGATGGCGACATCACCAAGATTGATATATCCCTTCGCGGTGGGAATCCTCACAATCATCGTGAACACGACAGTGACTGCCGTAAGGACAGCCGCTAACGCAAGCTTCAATGCAACCTTACTGGAACCGCTATGAGTCTGAGACATCATGTACCTCTACCAAAAGAATAAAATATGAGCGTGCGGGGCTACCGCACAGCGAAAAGAACCCACAGGAATACAGGAATAATAGTAGAAATGAACAAGTCGGTAAAGAGTCTCCAAGTCGTTTCCAGGACATGATAACTAGTTCTTCTTCCTTCCAGGCCGAATCCGCGGTGTTCCAGGCTCATCGCCAGATGGGGAATGGCGCGCAACGCCACGACCAGAGCGCTGGTAAGCGTCGGCAACAAGTCACTGAACCGGGCACGATAGCTTTTCTTCGTCTTGGCATCTTCGATATTGGGATTGCGCAATCGGTGGGAATCCCTGATCTGGCTGAAGCTGTCCGCGATGAAGGGAATGAACCGAAACGCCAGAGAGACTACCAGCGACGCCTTGTAGGGCAGCCTGTACCACCGCAAGGCCAGCATCACCTTGCCCATCGGAGTCGTCTGGAGCGTCAAGGTGCAGACATAGGTGATACCGACGAAACGGCTCATCAAGCGAAGCGTCTGAAGCAGCCCTTCCCTGGTCACCACGACGAATGAACCGACAGACCACAAGGAAACGCCACTGCGGACATTGAACGGAATGAACAGTATCATGAACACCAGCATCGGCAGAATCGTCAGGAAGGTCTTGCATACCTGCTTGAACCCGATGTTCCGGATTCCAGCGCAGACAACGGCGAGGACGACGCACCAAGCGCCTGCAAGCGTTACCGGAAGAAAAAACCAGACGCAGAACAACACCATCAAGAGCAGTTTCGCACGTGGATCGAACCGATAGAGGAAGCCTTTGCCTGCGATGTAGGTGTTCGTCGTCATAGCCGCCCCCCCTTCCCGTCTTGCGCGGCACCTCCGCGGCTGGAACCGAGAAATGAACCGGTGCGGCGGTTTGGTTCGCTGGAAACAGGGGAAACATCTTCGTCCTGAAGCAATGTGCCGTCAACGATATGGCAAGAACGTTCCGCGAGCGCATCAGCGAACTGCTGGTCATGGGTAATCATCAGGATTCCCGCGCCGTTGCGACGAAGCAGGCCTATCAGCTCAAACGCCGTCGCATAGGTCAGGGCACTGTCCAGCTCGTCAAGGATATAGAACGGACGATCCAGCAGGTAATAGACGGCCGCTTGCAGGCTCTTGCGCAAGCCGAAGCTCATCGTGGTGGGTGTCGCCCGTACATCGAGCCGGAACAGGTCGGCGCATTCTTCAACACGTCCGCTGATTTCCTGCTGGCTGAGCTTCGCCCGCTTGAGAGACCAGGCAAGTTCTTCCCTGACGGTGGGAAGAAAGATCTGGTAGTCGGGATTCTGGAACAGATAGCCGACCGACCGGTTAAGCATCGTCTGGGTCGCCGGTCCATCATCCAGCAAGAACGTTCCGGCGTCCGCTTCGTCCAAACCGCACAACAGCCTGCTGAACGTACTCTTGCCGGAGCCGTTGGGGCCGCAGAGAGACATGATACTACCCGATTCTAACTGGAAAGCGGGTACGGAAAGTGAAAAAGGCACTTCTTGAATCGAGCTGCGCCGACGATTGGTCACCGAAACGTCCCGGCATGCAAGGCTGTGCTTCGCCTGCTTCGGCAGGACCTCAATGGCATCCCAAACAGCGTCGGTGGCAAGGCTGTGCTTTTCTTGCTTCGACATGACTTCCAAGAAACCTTCTGAAGTAGCATCCCAAACAGCGTCGGTGGCAAAACTATGCCCCGCCTGTTTCGGCATAGCTTCCGAGATGATTTCCCTGGTAGTATCCGAGGCAAGGGGGACAAGAGGGGCGAAGGGACGCGCACGCACACCGTCCAGATGTGGTTCATGGAAACCATCGGCCGATGGCGCAACATCATCCCCGGCATAGGGAGTTTCGCAAAGCCGTTCAAATTCCAGGGCGATGTCGGTTTCGTCCCCGAAGGTCAGCGTACCGCCGTTCAGCAGGGCGTACCGGTCGAACGTACCGTGGAACTGCTCCAAGTACCTGGAACCGAACGCCAGCGTCGTGATGCCTCTGTCGCCGATACGTTCCAGCAGGCGTTCCCGCCAGGAGATGTCAAGGTCATCAAACGATTCGTCCAGTATCCAGAGCCGGGGACATACGGCGTCCTGGACCGCCAGCAGCAGGCGTTTGCGCTCACCGCCGGAAAGTTCCTGGGCGTTGGCTTCCCGCATCGGTACAAGGCCCCATTTCTCCAGGGAAGCGCGGACGTGGCGGATGATTTCATATCGCGGCAATCCCAAGGATTCAAGGGGGAATGCGATTTCATCCTCGCAACTGGAGGCGATGAATTCCTCCGAGGGATTTTGCGAGACATACCCGCAGGACCGCACGAGTTCCCAAGGTTCGGTCGTCGACAGGTCATGCCCGTCAACAACGATGGAACCGGAAAGGACACCATCCATGTATTTGGGAACGAGTCCCGCCAGAATTCGGGCCAACGTAGTCTTTCCGCTGTCAGGAGGAGCGAGAACCAACGTCCGGGACCCAGGTTCAAGATGGAGGTCGATATGGGAGAATACGGGAACGCCCACGGCGTCCGTGCCGCGGGATTCCCAGTTACGGTAGGAGAAACTCAAATCAGTGACAGAGACGATATCAGACATACTCCCCAACGGATTTTCAGAACGGACGCACGATATCCGAACGATTTCCGGACATCGGCGTTTCTGACTTTTCTTATTTAGTCGGCGCGGGCAATTCCGCGAAACGAGTCTCTATTTCCCCATAGACTACATTGTGCAGGTCCTTCAACTGCTCATCGTCCAGCTCTGCGGTAGGAATAGGCTTGCAGACCGATACATAGGCGTGAACCCTGCGAAAACTACTGATTCCCTCCAGGCCGGGACGAATCCCTCTGATGGCAATCGGGACGATCATGGCCTTCGCGCGGGTGGCCAGCTTCAGGCTACCGTTCTTGAACTCACCCAGCTTTCCGGTCTTGCTACGCGTGCCTTCTGGAAAAATGAACATCGGAATGCCGTTCTTGATGTTCTGCACCCCTTTTAAAATCGCTTCAATGGAAGAACGGGGGCTCTTCCGGTCTATATACACACAGTTGATGGACTGTACCCAAAAATTGACGAGCGGAACTTTCTTGAGTTCTTTTTTGGTGATGAATCCAGCCCAGACCCCCAACGGCCCCACGACGACAGGAACGTCCAGCAGGCTCTGGTGGTTCGCCATGAAACAGACAGGCGTACCTTCAGGCGGCAGATTCTCCGTACCGTCGACATGGACCTTCACGTTCAGCATAACCAGGATCAGCTTCGCAATGAACGTACCGTTCATGCGCATCCACCGGTCCGCAGCCTTCCGGCCATGGAACAGCTTCATGATTCCCGCGGGGATAATCGCCACGAATACCGACAGCAGCAACGCCGGAACGACAACCAAAGCCGCTATACCTATCCTGATGAACTTCATACTCGCCTACCCTTCATACAGTTTCGTCACTCAGAAATGCGCACAATCGACAATAACCTTGTAGTAGCATAGCGTCCCGATATCGTCAATAAAGCGATATGGGAATCAGGAAAAATCCTGATTATGGTACAACCGGGCGTAATGTCCGCCCCGGGCCAGCAGTTCCTCATGAGTCCCAGTTTCCGCCAGCGTCCCCTTGTCGATGACGAAAATATGATCAGCGTCCTTGACGGTCGTCAAGCGATGCGCGATGACAATCGCGGTACGCCCCCGCGAAAGGCGGTCGAACGCATCCTGAATTTGAGCCTCGCTCTCCGTATCCAACGACGAAGTAGCCTCGTCAAAGATTAGAATCGCCGGATTTTTCAAAAACACACGAGCAATGGAAAGCCGCTGTTTCTGTCCGCCGGACAATCTCGTTCCACGCTCCCCGACCTGCGTCTCCAGGCCGTCTGGCAATTCCCTGACGAACTGGCCGAGGTTCGCCGCGTCCAGCGCGGTCCACATCTCCGCCTCGGTTGCGTCGGACTTGCCATATCGCAGGTTCTCCCTGATACTGGCGTCGAACAGGAACACGTTCTGCTGAACGAACCCGATCTGCCGGCGAAGCGAACTCTGGGTAACTTTCGAGATATCCTGTCCATCGATCAGAATCCTACCGGAATTTGGTTCATAGAACCTTGGGAGCAACGAAGCGATCGTGGTCTTTCCCGCTCCTGATTCACCGACAAAGGCGACCGTACTCCCTCCGGGGATGTCGAGGGCAAGGTTACCGAGCACCTGCCCGCTGGCGTCGTCATAGCTGAACCGCACATGGTCATATCGAACCGCTCCTTCTGTCACGGCCAGTTCCTTGGCGTCAGGCACATCGGTGATGTCCGGTTTGACATCCAGCACCTCGATGAACCGCTCGAACGACGCGATTCCCTGCTGCAACTGCTCAGTGAACTGAATCAGCCGGTCCAACGGAGGAAGCACGATACCGACATAGAGGATGAACGTCACCAGGTCGTACACCGGTATGACATGGTAATAAATCAGAACCGCACCGCCGACTACTGTGGTGAAATAATAGAAATCGCGAAAGAAACCGAGTACGGCATGGTAACTCGCCATAACCTTGTACTGCTCTTCCTTGCTGGTTTTGAGGATATCGTTCACTTCACCGAACTTGTTGTTCTGGTACTGTTCCTGGGTAAAAGACTTTACCTCACGAATCCCCTGCAAGGAATTCTCTACGGTGCTGTTCACATCGGCGACAGTACGCCGGACCGCACGGAACTTTTCCTTCATCTTGAGTCCGTAATGGATGCCGTAGAACAGCATGAACGGTAACGGAATCATAGAAACCAAGGACAACGGGACGCTATAGCTGAACATCACCGCATATGCGCCCACGATCGTCAAAACGCTGATCAGCAAATCCTCCGGTCCATGATGGGCGATTTCTGTAATCTGGAACAGGTCGTTGGTGATGCGGCTCATCATATGGCCGGTCTTAACCTTGTCAAAATATCCGAACGAAAGGCTTTGAAGGTGGTCGAACAGCTCGGCCCGCATGTCGTTCTCCATTTTGACACCGAGGATGTGCCCCCACCGTATGCGGATGTAGTTGGAACCCATCTGGACCAGATAGATGGCGAGCATCAGACAAAAGACGATGAACATCGCCCGCCAGTCGCTTTCGGGGACATAGGTCTTGAGCAACTCCCTGGTCAACGCGGGGAATACAATGGAAAGTACCGCGGACAATACCGCGGTACCCATGTCCATGAAGAATAGACCCTTGTATGGACGATAATATGAGATGAAACGACGTAGCATCGGCTTTTTCCTATCAATCCTGCTTTTTCTTTCCGAGACCGAACAGCCGCGCCAAGAAACCAGGTTTCTTCGCAGGTGTCGCGGGAGTTGCCTGCGCAGGTTTCGCCTGGAGCGTCTGCGTCCCGGCGCCAGTGGATACCGGACCGTTTTTCCGGTTCCTTGGCCGACTTTCAGCAACGCCTCCGGTTTTCTGCGCACCGGTTCTCTGGGCGCCAGTCTGCTGAGGTCTTGTCCCAGAGCGCTTTGCACCGCTCGTCTTTGTCTCTCCAGTTCTTGAACCGGACTTCACACCCGGCTTCTCGGTGGATTTTCCCGTACTTCTTCTGTCCGTAGTTCCGGGCTGTCCGGCGGAAGAACTTTCCGAAAGCTCCTGTCCGTACTGCTTCTTGTAGTACGCCATTCGTTCTTCCAAATCCATCTTCTGGATTTCAGCGTAGCTCTTGGTACCTTTCGCCCTACGCTGGGGCTTTCTATCCCCGGCTTCGGGTCTTTGGCTGGGTTTCGCCGCTTCTTCCATGTCCGCAGCGGATTTCGGTCGCCGGATACGGGAAGCATCCCTCCCGGAGCCGCCGCTCACGGAACGGGAACCGCCGCGGCCGCCCTGTCCGGAACGTCCGCCGCTCCGTTGTCCGCCCGCGGGCCGGCGTCCGCCACGGGACGCATAGCCGCTATGGTCGCCGCCATGTCCGGCATATTCTTCTTCGCTGACCAAATCGCGGAAACGCATTCCCTCGCTCTTGTCCTGAACCACGGGAAGTTCCCCCTCGGCGGGCCAGATTACGGGAATCTTCATCTGGATATATGTTTCGATAGGTTCAAGACCGTAGATATATTCCTCACAGGCCAACGTAATCGCCTTACCGCTTTTCCCCGCACGTGCGGTGCGACCGATACGATGTACATAGCTCTCGAAATCCTCAGGGATATCGTAATTGACCACCAGTTGCAGACCATCGATCTGAAGTCCACGAGCTGCAACGTCAGTCGCGACCAAATACTTGATCTCGCCGTCCTTCATCCGTTCAATCGTCTTCAGCCGCTTGCTCTGCGGCATATCGCCCATCAGATATTCGGTTTTGAAACCGTTCAGCGTCAACCGTTTGCACAGTTCCACCGCTTTCGCTTTCGTATTAGTGAAGATCAGTGCGTTCTCCGGCTGTTCTCGTGTCATCAATTGCAGGAACAGATGGAACTTATCATCCTTGGAGACATGGTATAGCTCCTGCTCGATCGCCTTGACGGTGATTTCCTCGGGCTGGACTTCGATTTCATCCGGCTCGTTCATGTAGCTCCAGGCGAGGTTACGAACCCGCGTACCCAGCGTGGCGCTGAACAGCATGGTCTGACGCTCCTTGCCGGGGCGCATATAGCTGAACATTTTCTGTACGTCGGGATAGAAGCCCATGTCGAACAGGCGGTCCGCTTCGTCGATAACGAAGGTATCGAACATCCTGTAGTCCAGCTTGTGCATCTTCTGGTAGTCCAGCAGACGTCCGGGAGTGCCGACATACAAATCGCATCCATCTTCAATCAGCTTGTCCTGCTTGCCATACCCGACGCCGCCATAGAAGCAACCGACCCGGAAACCGGGAATCCCGCTGGCGAGCAGCACCGCGTCTTCCTCAATCTGGACGGCCAGCTCGCGGGTTGGCGACACAATCAAGGCGACGGGCTGGCTCTTCTGGGAAACAGTGGAAACGACCGGCTCGGAACTCTGGGCTATGGACCGCTGTTCCACAATCGTATCGCCAGAAGCCTGTCCAGCGTTTTCCCCAGCCTGGCGAGCTTCAAGCGCCCTGGCGTATTTTTCAAGGATTGTGACAAGGAACACCGCGGTCTTCCCGCTTCCAGTCTTGGACTGGACCATTACATCCTTTCCCTGCAACGCAACAGGGAGCACTCGTTCCTGAACAGGCATGCAATCGGAGAATCCCGCGGCATCAATGCCTTTCAGTACATCTTGGTGAAGGGTTAAATCAGAAAATTTCATGTGTTTTATATATCGCCTTTGTACGTAGTTGATTTTCAAAACAAACCGTTGCAAGGAGAATGATTCACAACGGAAAAAGTCGTAATGCACGACAACAACGAATGATAGAATAAATCGATGGTTATGTCCACCTATAGGAAACCATGATAAAAACAAAGTGTCGGACTGTGTCGTGAAAAAAAGACCAGCGACCGCAAATAGCTAGTCGTCAAGCTCCCACTGGCGGACCTGACGGCAAATTGCGTTGGTCCGGTCATACGGGCCCGCCATGATGCGGGCGTCAACCTTCCGCACCGGCATGGCTCCCATACTGGTCGAGCTGATGAACATCTCATCGTACATATCCGTAAAGAGATCGCATGCCAGCGGCGGGTCGAACACGACTTCGATCCCCTGTAACGCGGCGGCCTTCAATATGCGGTCACGGGTGATTCCCTCCAGCACAAGGTCATCTGGAGCGGTATGGAGCTTGCCGTCATGGAATGCGAAGAAATTGCTTCTGGTTCCTTCCAGCACCCGATCATGCCGGTCCACGAGCAACGCTTCAAACGCACACCGGTCATTGGCCGCATGGAGGGCGAGATAATTCAGCAACAGGTTGCTGGTCTTGCACGATGGCAGAAACCGTTCCCCCGCATACGTGATCACCTCGATTCCCTCGCTATAATAGCTGTCGGGATAGGTCAGCAACGGCGCGGCGGTAATGAAGCACAGCGACGGCCGTCCGCCCACCAGCAGGATACGGACGGTAGCCTCCATGATATCGTCGGCTTCGATCAGCTTCCTCACCCAAAAGATGAAATCATCGTCGGAAATAGAATGGACAAGCCCGATGCCCTTGCAGGAGTTGTTCAACCGCCGGATATGGTCTTCCAGATGTACGGCATGTCCTTTGACGATACGAAGCGCTTCATAAACGCTGAATCCGTACTGTATCTCCTTCCTCGTCACAGGGACGACGGCCTCAGAAGCCAAAACCACGTTGCCGTTGCAAACGGCATGTACTCCAACGGTCTCCATTTCATCCTCCGATGCTCCGGGACGCACAAAACACATGCGGCAAGTCCGGCCCCGGAGAACTCAACCTACGGCACTATAACACCAAAACGTAGACTCCGCCATGCCATACCCTCAAATTCATGGTGAAGAACGCCGGTCGGCCTCTATATGACAGTACCTACGTTTTTCCGCAACGGCAAGCATCTTTGCCCATCGATACGAAATACCATCCTGCATATGATGAGAAGCCCCATGCGCCGTACCGAACGAAAAAAGCACAGGTTACACTGGGCGTCCCACCTGCCGACACACCTATCGCCTGGAGCAGGATTCGCAATCAACCGGCCTAGTCGGGGAACTTCAACAGCTCGCGCGGCTTGCTGCCGTTCGGCGGCCCGACGTATCCCAGCTCCTCCATCTGTTCGACCAGACGGGCGGCGCGGTTGTAGCCGATCTTCAGACGCCGCTGGAGATACGACGCCGACGCACCATTGCGTTCCACGACGATCCGCAACGCCTTGTCCATGAGCGCGTCGTCGCCATCGCCGAAATCACCATCCCCGTCGTCACCGGTGTCTTCCGGCTCGTCATCTTCAAAGAACGCTTCATCGATATAGTCGGGCTCCCCTTGGGAGCAAGCGAAACCAACGACCTTCTCGACCTCCTCGTCAGAAAGGAACGCGCCCTGGATGCGGGACGGCGAGGGATCAGCGTTGCTGGAATAGAGCATGTCGCCCTTGCCCAGCAGTTTCTCAGCGCCAATTTCATCAATGATGATGCGGCTGTCCATCGCGCTAGTGACCGCGAATGCGATACGAGACGGAATGTTGCTCTTGATCAGACCGGTGATGACGTTCACCGACGGTCGCTGCGTGGCAAGCACCAAGTGGATGCCGACGGCACGGGACATCGCGGCCAAGCGGGCCAATTGGGTTTCCAGTTCCTTACCTACCGTAGCCATCAGGTCGGCGAACTCGTCAATGATAACCGCGATGTACGGCAGTTTTTCACGGGCCAGCCGCGCTTCGACGATCTTCTTGTTGTACGCCTTGATGTTTCGGACGTTCAACCCCTGTAGCAGCTTGTAGCGACGGTCCATCTCATAGATGCAGAACTCCAACGCCTTGATTGTCTTCTTCGCCTCGGTGATGACGGGCGTCAGCAGATGAGGAATCCCGTTGTATATCTTCAGTTCGACGATCTTCGGGTCAACCATGATCAACCGCACTTCCTTCGGGGACTTGCGGTATAGGATGGAACAGATCAACGAGTTGACGCAGACCGACTTGCCGCTTCCGGTGGAACCGGCGATCAGCAGGTGGGGCGTACTGGCCAGGTCGGTAACAATCGGTTCACCGGTAATCGTCCGGCCGAGCACCATCGGGATGGCGAACTCCTTGGCGTCCATCGAGGGGATCATCTCCTTGAAACCGATAATCTGGCGCTTCTTGTTCGGCACTTCGATGCCCACGGCCTGCTTGCCGGGAATAGGAGCGACGATGCGGACCCGTTGTGCGGCCAACGACAGCGCAATATTGTCAGCGAGGTTCACAATCGTGTTGACTCTCACGCCAGGAGCCGGAGAAACTTCGAACATCGTGACCGTCGGGCCTTTGACGATATTCATCAACGTCGCCTGTATCTTGAACTGACGCAACGTCTCGATCAGTAGCTCCCCATTCTGAATCGTTGCCTCGTCAACATCGTTGCCATGGTCCGGATAGGTCACCAGCAAGTCGGCGGGAGGGAACTGATAGACCAGCCGCTTGCGGTTCAGCAAGGCGGATTTACCGGCGTTGGACGAAGAAAGACCGCCGACGCCGGACAGCACGTCCATATCGTCCTCGGGATTTTTCGGTTCAGGGGCCGGAGGCGGAACAGGGGCGTCTTCACTTATCCCGCCGTTGACAGGACGGGCGGTGCTATGCGGTGCGAAAGAACTGATTCCCTGTTTGGGGGGGACGGCGGGAGCGGAAGGTATAGACGCTACGGAATGCGCAATCGACGCGGAAGGCGTGACCGATGCGGCTGAAGCAGCAGGCATGGCCGGAACGACCTTGGGCTGTGTGGCGAGACGCTCTCGAAGCGCCTGAAGTTCCGGAGACATCGCAGGCACTGACGGCATGTCATCAGCCACCTCGGCGGATTGCACGGGTTCGTCAATTTTCTGAGGCTCATCCAATGAAACGGAAGGTGCGGACATTTCCCCAGAGGGGTCGGACTCATTCTTTTTCTTCAAGGAGGGGATTCCGAACAGCTTATGGCGCAGCTTCATCGGTTCGGGTTCCGATACTTGCGTAACCGACGGCGTAGTTCCAGCGACTTTCATGGAAGAGGCATCCGCCGCAGACGGTTCAGTCCGAGAGAAGCCTTGGTCCTTCCTCGCTTCCAACCGGGCCCGTTCCTGGGCTTCGGCCAACGAAGAATGAATTTTTGACCGGGAACGGCCGGTACTGGTAGACGTGACGGGAGTTCCTTGCGCCTGAGCGACCGCGGCGGCGAGCTGCCCGGCTTTGAACACCTTGCTCGACGCCACCGGTTGCGATTCCGCATTGGTCTGCCCTACGGCGGACAAGGCGGCTTGCAAGAATCCTGAAACGGGGGCGTCTTCATTTTCGGACGTTTGGATATCTTCAGGTTCCTCCACGGAAGGAGCCGGATTCTCAAAACCGAAAACAGGTGTCGGTACAGCGGGGTTTCCATCCGCACTCTTTTTCCGGGAAATCCGCTTCAACTTCGGACCATCGATGATTTCAGGGAATACCAACGGAGCGTCGGGGTCAATAGGCTTGACGGGATGAACAACCCCGTTGTCAATCTGGTTTCCGTCAGAATCCAGCTCGAACGTAACCAATGTCTCTTCGGAAGTCTCCTTAGCCAGAGAAGCGTCGGCATCGGCCTTCCGCTCTTTCCGCTTCTTGCCCTTCTTCGTTTTCAGCGGTTCCGCACCCTCGGAGGACTGTTCGACAGGAACGGAAAGGCTATAGTCCTCCGCCAAGGTGGACAACTTCGCCTCCTGTTCTTCCTTTCGTTTACGGGAGGCGACGGCGAGGACGTTCTTCTTGCGCCATCTGGCGTTCAACGCCATGGAAAGCATCAGCAGCAGGATCCCGACCAACGTCTCCAATAAGAACGCCAGCAGCAGGAGACCGGAACCCCCGCGGGCCGACCTTGCGTACAATGCGTCGAGAATCCAAGCCGGTTCAGGGGACTGCTGGAGCATCATCGCAAACAGATAGACGGTGTAGAACATCACCCCGGAAACGGGAAGCATCCACCAGAAAAAAGGCCGCTTGCGGCAAATCAACGACAATATACCCCAGGCATAGAGCAGAACGACGGCCGGTATCAGGCCGCCGACATGACCGGACGCAGCGAATCCGATATATTTCTGAACAAACGCGACTATCGCGGCGGAAACAGTTCCCAATATACCGGGCAGCTGATCCGACTGAATGCCGATACATGCGCCGACGACGCTTCCAACCAAAAGAAATACAATAGCTATGATGATGGGAAACATCCCTTTCTTCACGTACCTATCCTCCATCAGGCGACTTTCAGCTTGTAGACGCTTCTGTTCCACCCAAGACACCGCCGCCTAGCGTCATGATTATAGCATCTCCCTCATGGAGATTCCACCGCGACGGATGCGAGGGGGCGCCTACTCTCATCTCCCGCCCTCTCCAACAGACACAGCATCCGTTGAGCATCAAGGAACGGTACCTCGACAGGCACAAGATCCGAGACCCAACCGGACGCACTTCCTCCTGCGCCCCGACGGACGAGTCCTTCAACCGCGGACAACTCCCGCTGGACATTCTCTTCGCGGCTTTTATACGCACAGACCACCCCGGATTCCGCCAGGATTGATCCGATATCCTTAATAACATCCTGTAAAGGATGAAACGCCCGAAAGGTTACAAGATCAAATTCTTTTTTCACCTCGGACACATCCGCCTGAACCACCTCGACGCGCTGGGCAAGCCGGGCGACGGCCAGCGCATTGCGCAAGAACCCTACCCGTCGTCCCATACGCTCCACCAGCGTGAACGGCATGTCGGGAAACGCTATCGCAAGCGGAATTCCCGGCAGTCCCGCACCTGAGCCGACATCACAGAACCGACAGGCATCCCACCCCTTTTTTCGGATTACATCCCGTATTACCGATACGGCGGACAGACTGTCCAGCAAATGCTTGACCACCAGTTCATCCCCTTCCGCGCCGACCAACCGGTACGTTGGGTTCCACAACTCAATTTCATCGAGATAGGCGAACAGCCGGCGAAACTGATCATCGTCAAAAACAAGGCCGAGGGCCGTTACCCCTTCGCGGCACAACCGCCGCAACCTGTCATTCGGCATCGGCGTCCTCCTTGTTTTCATGCGACGCCTCACCCCCGGGACGGGCAATCCCGGACGCAGAACAATCAGACCGGCACGAGGACACCCCTATGCAACTCTTTTCGTCCTGCCGTGCATCTCCGTGGCGGAGAGCCCCATGCCCCAAATGCACCATCAGAATGGCGACATCGCTGTTGCGCACGCCACTGATCCTGCCCGCTTGCCCGATGGACATCGGACGGACCTGCTTGAACTTCTCGCGCGATTCAGCGGAAATGCCATCCACCGAATCATAGTCGAAATCGCCGGGAATCGACATTTCCTCAAGCTGGGCGAACCTGTCCACCTGCCGTTCCTGACGTTTGATGTATCCGTCATACTTGATATCCAGCTCAGCCTGATATCGCACGGGAGCGTCGAAGGAAGCCAGTTCAGGAATGTCGGAAAGCAATCCGTCAATCGTGATTTCAGGACGTTTGAGCGCCTCCAGACAACTCTTTCCCTCCAGCTTGCGTGAACCAAGAAGTTGTTTGATCGCTTCCATACGCTCCAGTTTCGCCCGCAGCCGCTCCATATGCCCGACGGTCTGCAAGCCGACGGCAAAGCCCTTCGGCGTCAACCGCTGGTCGGCGGAATCGTGGCGGAGGTTCAACCGGTACTCCGCGCGACTGGTGAACATCCGATACGGCTCCTTGGTTCCCTTCGTCACCAAGTCGTCGATCAGGACACCGGTATACGCCTCGGTCCGGGAAAGTATCAGCGGGGCTTCACCCTTCAATTTCTGGGCGGCGTTGATACCGGCCATCAACCCCTGGCAGGCGGCTTCCTCGTATCCGCTCGTCCCGTTCGTCTGCCCCGCGACGAACAGCCCCGCCACACGCTTCGTCTCCAGCGACGGCAGCAGCTGCAGCGGGTCGAGATAATCATATTCTACGGCGTATGCCGGACGCATCACCTGGGCGTGCTCCAATCCACGTATCGAATGGATGAACGCGGTCTGGACATCTTCGGGAAGCGAGGAAGAAAGCCCGTTGAGATACATTTCCTCAGTTCCGATTCCCTCCGGCTCAATGAAAATCTGATGGCGGTCCCGGTCGGGGAAACGCACCACCTTGTCCTCGATGGACGGACAGTACCGCGGCCCGCGACCGACAATCTTGCCGCCGTACAGCGGAGAACGATGGATGTTGTCGCGTATGATCTGGTGCGTCCTGTCGTTCGTCCAAGTAATCCAGCAGCTCAGCTGCGGACGATCCACCATTTCATAGTCGAAAGAAAACGGTAGCATCTGTTCGTCGCCCGGCTGTTCCTCAATCGCGTCAAGATCCAGGCTACCCTTGCGCACCCTGGCGGGAGTCCCGGTCTTCAGACGACCTACCGAAAAACCTTTGGCGCGCAAAGCCGTCCCCAGCCCGACGGCGGCGGGCTCTCCCAAACGCCCGGAGGGAGCGTCGTATTCACCGATGAAAATCCGCCCCTCCATGAACGTCCCCGTCGTCATCACCACCACTTTACACGATATTCGATGTCCTCGTTCCGTGACAACGCCACATATTGTATGGCCATCAGGCTCCAAAAGGATATCAACGACAGTATCCATGAACAATGAAAGGCAGGGTTGCGCCTCCAACGTCTCCTTCGCCAGCCGGTGGTAGGTGAACTTGTCGGCCTGCGCCCGGGGAGCCTGTACAGCAGGACCGCGACTCCGGTTGAGAATCCTGAACTGTATCATGGCATGGTCGATCAGATGCCCCATCTCGCCCCCCAAGGCATCGACCTCCCGCACGAGATTGCCCTTGGCAAGTCCTCCGACGGCGGGATTGCAGGACAGCCGACCAATCGCATCAAGGCTCTGGGTAATCATCAAGGTCCCGAATCCCATCCGGGAAAGGGCGAGAGCCGCCTCGATTCCGGCATGCCCGCCCCCTATCACTATCGCATCATAATCCATCTATTTCATTTCCTTCATTCTTCGCATTGTCTTCCAGCGTCACTTCCCGACGCAGAAACCGGAGAATATCCGCTCCAGGATATCGGCGCCAGTGGCCTCGCCGGTCAACTCCCCCAAGGCATGCAACGCCTCGTTCAGCTCCATGGCTACGATATCCAGCGGCACTGCGCCACGTTCAAGCCCGTCGGCCCTGCGCAACGCCCCGGCGGCTTGAAGCAAACCGTCCCGCTGACGGTCGGACTCAATGACCAGCCGTTCATCCCCGCTGGCCCGGACGCCTCCCTTCAGACGCCCCGCCAACGTAGAGACCAACCGGTCCATCCCCTCGCCCGTCCTGCCGCTGACCACCAGAGCGTCACGAGGCGGGGCTTGGCACGACAGGTCGCTTTTGTTCCATACAAGAATCGTCCGGGGATCGGCGGCGATGGAAGCGTTGCGCGCCAACAAATCCTTTGCATCGGATTGAGAACCATCGACGAGCAACAGGATCAAGTCGGCCTGCTCCAACAGGTGTTCGGTACGCCGTACCCCTTCCGCCTCAATGGTGTCGTCGGCGTCACGCAGTCCCGCGGTATCATACAGCCGAACGGGAATGCCCTCTATCTGCATCCACGCCTCCAAGAAATCCCGCGTCGTCCCATGGCGGTCGCTGACGATGGCGCGCTCCTCCTTGAGGAACAGGTTGAACAGCGACGACTTGCCGGCGTTTGTCGCGCCGGCGAGCACCACCCGCGCCCCCTGCCCATACAGGCGACCGGTCTTCCATGTGGCGGCCAACGCTTCCAGCGCGGCGACCACGTTCTCCAGCTTCAGGCGGGGAAACGTCGTGTCCCCGCCGATTTCATCTTCCGCATAATCGAGCTGAACCTCGACGAAACTGACGATATCCAGCACCTCTTGCTTCAATTCTTCAATCCGCCGCTTCAATGCGCCACCCAAACGAGACAACGCAAGGCTCTGGGAAGCCGCGCTTCGGGCCGCGACCAGTTCCTGCACCGCCTCGGCCTGCGTCAAATCCAACCGGCCATGCATGAAAGCACGGAACGTGAACTCCCCCGGCTCGGCGGCGCGAAATCCGTTGGACGCGAATACGTCAAGGATACGCTGTATCCCCGGCAGACTGCCGTGACAGGTAAATTCAACGGCGTTTTCACCGGTATAGCCATGCCCCTCCCGGTAGACGGCGGCGACCACCTCGTCTATCCGTTCCAAGGTCGCGGGATTGACAAGATATCCATGGACAAGCGTCGCCGATTTTGCCTTTAAAAGCGCATCATGCCGAGAAAAACATTTGCTGGACAAAGAGATAGCATCTGGCCCGCTTGTGCGAATAATCGCCAGGGCGCTTTCCGCCCAAGGAGTCGCAAGGGCGTATATCGTATCGTCGGTATTCATCACCGCCGAGTATACCGTACACCCTAGGGTCTGGGCAACAACCAAGGACTTTCATCATACGGATGGATAATACGGTGGATGATGAAATCCCCCCGCGAAAACACCTTGGCATGAAATGCCTATGGGGGACGGACAGCGACTGCATACAGGACTAGAGCCGGATATCACAACAGCCATCCCCGCCAAGGCGACGATACACCGTCCATGAAAGCCTATGAGAAGTGACAGTAATTTCGCGCCCCGACATCCTTGTCCATCATCCATGGTGATGATATAGTGGCCGCATGCTGGACATGACATCATCAACCGGACGCAGCAAATTATTTTCCGCCATGCGTCGCTATTTCGACGACCACGGGTACACCGAAGTCGATACCCCGGTACTCTCCCCCGACTTGATTCCCGAACCGACGATCGAGAACTTCGCGACGACGTTCACCAACGAATTCATCGGCAATCGCGAGCTGTACCTCGTCCCGTCGCCGGAAGTCTACATGAAGCGGCTGATCGCCCAAGGTTCCGGGAGCATCTACCAGTTCTCCCATTGTTTCCGCAACTGTGAGCAACTGGGACGGCACCACAACCCAGAGTTCACCATGCTGGAATACTATACCGTGGGGGCTGACGACGAAGATTCCATCGGCATTACGGAAGATATGGTCGCCCGAACCGCATTGCCTGGCTGCCCGGAGCATTTGCTGCCGCCGTTTCGGAAGATGACCGTAGCGGAAGCCTGCAAAATCCACGCGGGGGTGGATCTGGATAAAAGCCAGAACCAGCGGACGCTCCGAGAGGAGGCTGTCAGACTCGGCCTGCACGTCCCCGACGCACCGGAAAGCTGGGAAGAAACGTTCAACCGGATATTCCTTACGTTCGTGGAGCCTGCGCTCCCCCAGGACAGGCCGCTGGTGCTGAGCGAATACCCCGCGCAGATAGATTGCCTGGCGAAGAAAATCCCCGGCAGACCGTATCGCCGACGGTGGGAGATGTACATGGGGGGCGTCGAGGTGGCGAACTGCTACGACGAGGAACGGGACGCTTCCACCGTCAGGGAATACTATCGCAAGGAATACGCGGCGCTGATTGAGCGACGGGAAAAGACCGGCACCGTCATACCGGACATAGACCTCTCTTTCGCCGATTGTTTTGAAAGTGATTTCCCGCCTTGCTCGGGGGTCGCCATGGGCATGGACAGAATGCTGATGCTGCAACTCGGAAAAACATCCATCGAGGGGGTGATTCTTTTTCCCTTTTCTGTTATGATGGCCGACAGATAAAATCGTCAATTCAAAGAGATTAGAGGTAATACAATGATTAAAGCAGGTCAGATTGATAAAGGTACCGCCTTGCTGATCAAGGGGCAGCCTTTCGTTTGCGTCGAACGCGAATTCGTCAATCCCGGCAAAGGTTCCGCCTTCGTCCGTCTCAAGCTCAAGAGTCCTTCCACCGGTCAGACCCTGAGCGAAACCATGAAGACGCAGGACAATGCGGAAGACATCACCGTAGAAGATGTCGACTACCAGTACATGTACAACGACGGTGAAAATTTCCACCTGATGAACACTGGAACATACGAGCAGATTGAAGTGCCCATGGTGTCCTTCCCCGACTACCAGTACATTATGAAAGATGGCGAAACCTACCGCTGCACCATCTGGGAGGACCAGATCCTCGACATTCAGGTTCCGAGCAAGGTCGTGTTCCTTGTGGCTGAGGCGGAAGAAGCCGTCAAGGGCGACACCGTTCAGGGCGCCACCAAGTACGTTACCACCGAAACCGGTCTGAAGGTCCGCGTGCCCATCTTCATCAAGCAGGGCGAAAAAATCCGCGTCAACACAGAGACCAAAGAATATCTGGAACGGGTCAACAGCTAGGTCCGGCGATTGCGGGCACAGGAAACGACAGGCGAAAGTCTGTCGTTTTTTTTGTCCGCCAAACATAAGGCCGTCCATCGCATCTGGAGTGGCAAAGCCCGCAACCAGACCGTCGGCAACCTTTTTGCGGTATCTCCGACAGCGCAGGAGCCAGAGGTTCTATCGTATATTACCGTTTCTGACAGTCTGGTGGTGATGTCTGGCGCGGATGTCTGGTGGAGACAAACATATTCTTCAAGTACAGGATAGCGAAAAGCAGGGAATCGGGGGTATACTCTTTGAAAACGGAGAAGAAAAATGGCTATTGGAAACCGTGCAATCTACAGAAGCGAAATAATCCACTGCCTGTTGTGCCATGATGCACCCTGCTCTTCGGCTTGCAAGAAAGCAAATCCGGCGAAACTGCTGAGAAGCATCTGGTTCGGCAATGAAATCGGGGCGGCATGCACGCTGGGTGACAATCCATGCATTTCCTGCGATGCGCCATGCGAAAAAGCCTGTCCCCAGGATGTGCCTATACAGCGTACCGTCACAAAACTCAGCGCGCTCACGGACAAAGAGCCCAAGGTCGATCTGTCAGATGAGTCGTTGCTCAGGACTGACATATGCCGAATTCCCATCGAGAACCCGTTTCTGCTCTCATCTTCCGTCGTAGCCAGTACGTACGACATGTGCGCACGTGCCTTCGACGCTGGATGGGCGGGAGTGGCGTTCAAGACCATCAGCCTGATGGACATCCATGAAGCATCCCCTCGTTTTTCCGCCATAAAAGGAGACTGCAGGACCATCATAGGGTTCAAGAACATCGAACAATTGTCAGACCATTCCTTGGTGGAGAATATGAAGGTATTCTCAAAACTCAAACAGAATTATCCCACGAAATTCCTCTTGGCTTCCATCATGGGGAGAGATGACGGGGAATGGGAATACCTCGCCAAAGAAGTGACACAGGCGGGGGCGGATGCGATTGAGTTAAATTTCTCATGCCCGAACATGGTGGAGGAAGGAACTGGTTCCGATGTCGGGCAATGCCCAGGCCTTGTCGAACGCTTCACGAGAATCGCGAGAAGGGCAAGCGATCTTCCCATCCTTGCGAAGCTCACGCCGAATGTCGCGACGATGAGCCCCGCCGCGGAGGCGGCTATACGAGGAGGCGCCGACGGTCTCGCCGCCATCAACACGATCAAGAGCCTGATTGAAATCGGCCCAGGAAGCGACACCGTCGCAGTGGGAGGTTTCTCCGGCAATTCCGTCAGACCTATCGCCATGCGTTTTATCGCCGAACTGGAACAGAACCAGAATCTCAGGGGGTATCATCTTTCTGCGATGGGAGGCATCGAGACATGGGAGGATGCGCTTGGCTTCATACTCCTTGGAGGCAACAGCCTACAGGTCACGACGGCCGTCATGCAATATGGCTACAGAATCATCGATGACTTGAAGCAGGGACTCCTCGCCTACTTGAAGATGAACGGCACAACCCTGGAAGAAATACGGGGAAAAGCGCTGAACTGCGTTGTGGATATCGAGAAAATTGAGCGGGACATAGTGGTCTACCCGAAGTTTCTCAGAGAAAAGTGCATCGGTTGTGGCCGCTGTTATATTTCCTGTATGGATGGCGGACATCAGGCAATCATGTTCGATGAAAGAAGAAAACCGCGCCTTGATGCTGGAAAATGCGTAGGATGCCATCTGTGTCTGCTTGTATGCCCGAAGGAGGCTATCATTTCATCGGAAGTCGCTCGAAAAAGAAAGTCTACGCGATAAGCCGTTCCTCTTTGCCGGAATTCAACCACCGACGCAAGACAAAAAAGTCCTTCAAAGAGACATGAACTGAATCGGCGGAGTTTTCGTCCGCCGCCATGGCGCATAAGGTAATGAATCCCCCAGCCAAGAACCGGAGCAATAAAAATCGGCGTCGGTCTTCCGGGCTGGTTCAAACGAAAAAATATCAAGCCGGCCTTGCCAAAGGCAAAGCCGCAAGGCGATCCGACGCCACCTAGGAGGTCATGGAATCAGGATATCTGCGAACCTGTCCGTCCGGGGTAGAGAACAACCAAGAACCGTCAGCGTCCCGTCCTTGCAAATACCAATGGGACAAGGGAACCTTTCCCCCTCCCTGTGGCAAATCAACGGCATAGACGGGCATGGCAAGCCCCGACAACCGTCGGCGCAACTCCTGTTCAAGCTCAAACCCCTTTTCCAAAGGAACGCGAAAATGGGCGGTCCCAGTAACGAGGTCCCCCTGGAACAGATAGTACGGCTTGATCCGGGAGGCGACCAACCTATTGAACAGCTCTTCCAGAACATCAGCGTCGTCATTGACACCATGGAGCAGGACCGTCTGGTTCATCGCCGGTATCCCCGCGTCTACAAAACGGGCGACGGCGGCGACGGCCTGCGGTGTCAGTTCGCGCGGATGGTTGAACTGCGTCATCAGATAATAGGGCGCGGTACAGTTTCGCCTGAATACCGATATCAGGTCTTCGGTAATCCTCTGTGGAAACGACGCGGGCGTCCGGGTGCAGATCCGCATGACAAGATCAGGCCGCCGGTCGCGGAATATCCTAATCATCCGTTCCAACCGTGCATCCGACAGCGTCAACAGGTCACCGCCGGTCAACAGTATCTCCCGGACTTCAGGGTGCGCCTTGATATAGTCCGCCGCGATTTCGATTTCTTTCTCACTCGCCGGCCCTTCCAGTTTGCCGGTGAAACGACGACGGAAACAGTGCCGGCAATACATGGGGCATAGGTCGGTGACTAAGAACGCAACGCGATTCTTATATCGGTGGACGAGCCTTGGCGTTACGGAATAGTTCGTCTCAGCCTGTGGGTCCTTGTCCTCTCCCGCATCCCGGAGATCTTCAAATCGAGTCGGCACCACTTGCCTACGCAAGGGGTCTTGGGGATTGGAAGGGTCAATCAAGGAAAAATAGTATTCAGGAATCCTCAACGGCACGGTCATGCCGTTTTCCGTCCATCCAAGTTCATCATCCGTCAGGGAAAGACGTTGGGCAAGTTGCTCCAAAGAAGTAATCGCCGCACAAGCGTGGGTGTCATGGAAAGATGAAACCGAACTATCGTTGCTCATGGGCACAGGTGTACCATCAAAACGGCAACTAGTCCAGAACCCCAAATCCCAATTATGTGTTGTTCTTTAATATAAGTATTTGCATTGCGCGCATTTGCAATCATTTTCCCAGAATTCATTTCACCTTTGGGTTTCAGTGGTTCGCTCTAGGTTCGCCCTAAGTTCATGGTTCACGCCTCGCAAAAGGATTGAAGCACCTCTTTGCAATGATATATCCGCAAGCCAATGAGGTCTTATTGGGAAAACAAGTATTTTCATCATTTCCTCACGAGTTCGCAGTAGCAAAAGAGGTAAAACATGATACACTGTGTGGTATCGAATACTCATCGAACAGAGGTTTTTCATGGCAGAACAGAAAAAGAAAAAGGGGTTGAAGGGATATTACCTGACGACATTCCTGATTGGTCTCGGTTTTTTCACCATGGGGTTGATGGATCCCCTGTATGACACTTATGTCCCGATATTCCTCAGCAAATTCATAGAATCGAAGGGGCTGATCGGGTCAATCATGACGCTGGACAATATCCTGGCGATCTTCCTGATCCCGATTTTTTCCGCGATCAGTGACAGGACCAGGACGCCCATCGGACGCCGCATGCCGTTCATCATCATCTGCCTGCCTTTGACCGCTGTAGCGTTCGGCCTGATTCCGTTCAGCGCGCTCAATTCATTGTGGATGCTGATCGTGCTTGTGTTCATCCTCAATATATTCAAACAGGCGGCGAGAGGCCCCGTCGTAGCGCTCATGCCGGATATCATCCCCGGCGAGCTTCGTTCCGAGGCGAACGGGGTAATCAACACCATGGGAGGCATCGCGACCATCGTCGGGACCATCGGCCTCGCCCAGTTGATGAACGTCCATGTCAACCTGCCCGGACGGGGGCCGACCAACAACATCCTCGCCTTTCCGATCGCCAGTGTGCTTGTCATCCTGGCGGCGGTGCTGCTGCTGATCTTCATCAAGGAAGACAAATCGAAATACGACCAGGCGGAAGAGAAGGAAGAGAAGGTTCCCATTCTCAAATCTATCAAGCACATCTTTGGGGAAGAGGACAAGAGCGCCATGTTCATCCTGCTCTCCCTGCTGTTCTGGTTCATCGCCTATCAGGGGGTCCTGCCGTTCGTGGGACTATATTCCACTGATGTACTGGGAACCAGCTCCGGTACCGCTGCGCTGGCGGCGGGCATGGTCGGCGTGGCCTATGCGATCTTCGCTATTCCGTCAGGAATCATAGCTCACAAGCATGGACGCAAGAAGACGATTAGGCGGGCGTTGGCCTGTCTGGTGGTGATTCTAATGTTGGTGTTCTTCCATGATCCGTTAACGGCAGGTTTCAGCCCGATGATCAGGCAGCTCACATTCTGGGCGTTGCTCTTCTGCTTCGGCATCTTCTGGGTCACTGTAGTCACCAACAGTTTTCCAATGCTCTGGCAGATGGCCGACTATCGGACGATGGGTATCTACACCGGGCTGTACTATTTCTTCTCACAGCTGGCGTCAATCATTTCTCCGCCGATTACCGGCACCTGCATCGATATCTTTGGTTTCCGCTCGCTCTTCGTGTTCGCGGCCGCCTGTATGCTAGTCGCGTTCTTCCTGATGTCAAAGGTCCGCAGGGGCGAACCGGAAGACGATCCTGTAGCATTGGAGCCATAAATCATTGATTTCCTAACCTAGGGGGTGTTGCAAAAGTCAGACCTTGACTTTGTGACACCCTTTTTATTGTCTATTACAACAACAAAGCCAATTCGGTAAAAATTTAATATTTCTTTATATTAAAATCAGTTATCAAGATTTTTCGCAATTAAGTTGATGGCAAGTTCATCGCTAGTTGATGGCAGGTTCATCGCTAGTTGATGGCAGGTTCATCGCTAGTTGATGGCAGGTTCATCGCTAGTTGATGGCAGGTTCATCGCTAGTTGATGGCAAGTTCATCGCTAGTTGATGGCAAGTTCATCGCTAGTTGATGGCAAGTTCATCGCTAGTTGATGGCAGGTTCATCGCTGGCTGATGGCAAGTTCATCGCTAGTTGATGGCAAGTTCATCGCTGGTTGATGGCAAGTTCATCGCTGGCTGATGGCAGGTTCATCGCTGGCTGATGGCAGGTTCATCGCTGGCTGATGGCAAGTTCATCGCTGGTTGATGGCAAGTTCATCGCTGGTTGATGGCAAGTTCATGCCCACTTTATGCAACTGGCAACTACATACCCAAAAGCATCTCTTTTGAAGAACCCTTATCTTCAGGCAAGCCTGAAATGCAAGTTTTCTGTTGCTAAGCCGACTTTCGATATTTGGGGCGACCACCATCCAGAAGACCATTGTCCCCCGCCACCCCAAGCTCCAAGCTCCAAGCTCCAAGCTCCAAGCTCCAAGCTCCAAGCCCCAAGCCCCAAGCCCCAAGCCCCAAGCCCCAAGCCCATAATAAAAGACCGCCGTTGTGAGAAAGTCAACTCACTGTGGCGGTCTATTTCGCTTTCACTTGGAAAACTATATCAGTCCTGCAACATATCCAGAATCTTTTGAATTTCCTGCTGTCGCAACGCGTCACGCTGAACGGCATATGCATCGGGATCAAGATAAACGGAAGCGCCCTCGTCCACATCGGGAATCGACCACTTCGGCGTTATGGAAGTCGGCGCGGCGGGTACGGCAGCCGGTTCAGCGGAAACAACTGGCTGCGCTACCGTCGGCATCGCTGGCGAAGAAGGCGCCGGCTCCGCCACAACCTGAGACACCGAAGAAACAAAGGAAGATTCTATGGCGTCCAGAACCTCAGGCACGATCAACGGAACCAGATCCTTCACAACCTGAGGCTTGTACTGCTCATAGGCGGCGGTCAAGTCATCCATCGTCAAATAATCAAAATAGGGTTTCAGCGCATCCGCAACCGTAGGCATATAGGAATCGAGACGGGTCTCAAGCGTCGCGACTACTTGCGGAACAATTTGTGGAATCAGAGCATCAACCAATTGAGGGATATATGCCTCGGCCTTCGCAACAAACTGAGGCTCCAAATCAGCGAGCAATGCAACTTCAAGCTGCGGCATGTAGGACTCAGCCCTCGCCACCAGCTGAGGCTCCAAATCCTTCAGAAGAATAGCTTCAAGCTCAGGGAGATACCCTTCCGCTCTGGCAACCAGTTCAGGTTCAAGCCTGACTAGCAACAAGGCCTCTAAGTCGGGAAGATAATCTTCCGCGCGAGCTACCAACCGGGGTTCCAGTTGGGCAAGCAACGCGGTTTCCAGTTGCGGCTGTATATCGGCGATCAACTGCGCCTGATCGACCTGGGCGCCGGACTGCAAGCGTTCAGCCAGGACCGGGGCCAATTCATCGGCCAGCCTGGGAAGCAACTCCTGCACTAATGCGTCGGTGTCGGCGGGCGCCGGCATAACAGTCTCGGTCGGGACGGCTTCTATCGGCTGCGGCTTGAGCCGTTCGGGCTCAGGAATTTCCAGCAACGGCTGCGTCTGTCTGGAACGGGCGTTTTCCAACAAATCCCCCGGTATCCCGCTATAGCCAATGATACACATCCCCGCGAAACAGAATATGGACACCACTACGGTAATCGTCAGAATATTTATCAATTTCGATCTTGTCATAACCACTACCTCTCGCCAACAACTGGCTATCATGTCACAATTATCCCTACGATAAAGACATCCTGTCGTCTATCGTATCATAAAACTCTATCACTTGTCGATGAATTAACGCAGGCTCCCCGCCATTCTCCATGATCACCACTGGAACACGTCCCTTCAAAACATCCGGATTGATGTCCCCCTGGGCCTTTTCACGTGCCCTGAACACTTCCCAAGACACCTTGTCCCGTTCCTTCGCACGACGGTACCGAGTATAGAACGACGCTTTGACAAATATCACAGCATCGCACAAAGCGTCCAGTCCCATTCTGTACAGCAAGGCCGCGTTGAGCACGACCATGCGCTGCCCGCCCTTCTTGGCTTCAGCAACCATTCGATGACATTCCCCGACCATCCAAGGGTGGCTAATCGATTCCAACTGCTTGAGTTTGGAAGGGTCTCCGAACACGATCCGTCCCAAGGCCTTCCTGTCGATAGCACCGTCGCAGGCCAACACCTGCGGTCCGAATGTCTCGACGACACGTCCCGTCTGGGCGGCCAACGCGCCATGGCCCAAGCCATCGACATCAATCACGGGAACCCCCAGCGCGGCGAATTCCTTTGCGAAGCGATCCTTCCCCGCGCAGGAACGCCCAGTCAATCCAATCACCAGCATCAGTGCATCTCCCCCCAGCTATGGCCGAATTCCACGCTGGCCTTCAACGGAATCGACAATGTGACGGCCCGCTCCATCTCTTCGCTGACAAGCCTGCGCATCCGCTCTAGTTCCGCTTCAGGAACTTCGAATATCAGTTCGTCATGGACTTGAAGCAACAGCTTCGACCTGACACGCTCCCTACCCATGCGGTCGGCGATATGGAGCATCGCCAGCTTCATGATATCGGCGGCGCTTCCCTGTATGACCGTATTGACCACGATTCGTTCCGCTCCGGCCTTCTCCATCTTGTTCGCGCTACGGATTTCGGGAACGGTACGCTCATGCCCAAGCAACGTCCTGACCATACCCGTCCGTTCAGCCTCGCCACGGGTCTTGTCAACGAAACTCTTCACCCCGCTATACCGGGCGAAATAAGCGTCTATGAACGCCTGCGCCTCGGACCGCTTGATCTTCAGCTCATTGGAAAGCCGGAATGACGACATCCCGTACATCACCCCGAAATTGATTGTCTTCGCGATCCTCCGTTGGTCAGCGGTCACATCGTCGCTTGGAACGCCGAAAATCAACGAAGCGGTATGGCGGTGGACGTCGACACCGGAAAGGAACGCCTCCTTCAATCCAGGGTCATCCGCCATATGCGCCAGAACGACCAGCTCGATCTGCGAATAGTCGGCGGACAGGAACCGGCAACCATCGGCTGGGATGAACGCATCGCGGATACGGCGCCCGTCGTCGCTTCGCACCGGGATATTCTGGAGATTGGGGTTGCGGCAGGACAATCTGCCGGTAGCCGTTCCCGTCTGGATAAACGTCGGATGCACCCGCCCCGTAAAGGAATCTATCAGCAACGGCAAGGTATCGATATATGTGTTCTTCAATTTGGCCAAGCCTCGGTGTTGAAGAATCAACGCGGGCACGGGGTCGAGGTCGGCGAGATTCTCCAGCGTATCGGTCGCCGTGGAGAAACCCGTCCGGGTCTTTTTTCCCGTCGGCAGATTGCGCTCGACAAACAGAACTTGCTGGAGCTGCAACGGAGAATTGATGTTGAACTCATGCCCGCAGAGCGTATAGATTTCCTTCTGGATCGCATCGAGCCGTTGTCCGACCTCCTCCCCGAAATCCGACAGACGCGAAGCGTCAAGCCGCACCCCTGCAAGTTCCATGTCGGCAAGGATCGTCAACAGCGGCATCTCCAGGTCGGACATCAGTTTTGACATCCCCCGCTCCTCAAGCAACTTGCGGAAACGAAGATAGAGCCGCCAGGTTACGTCGGCATCCTCAGCCCCGTACGCAGTGGCGCGATCAAGGGGGACATCAGAGAAAAGCTTGCCTTCAGGAACGACGTCGGCGTAATGAATCGTCTTGTAATGCAAATGATACTCCGCGAGAACATCCATATTGTAGGACATCCTCGCGCTGTCCAGCAGCCATGCGGCGACCATGGTGTCGAATACGACCTTGGAAGGACGGACGCCCCAGCGGCACAGGACCTTATAGTCGTACTTGACATTCTGGCCGACTACGGCAAGCCGCCCGGTTTCAAGATACGCCCGAAGCAACAGTTTCACTGGCTCATCTTCCAGAACCCGAACGCCATCCGCGACAAGCGGTACGTACCAAGCCCGTTTTTCGGCATTGGTAAAGGAAAAGCCCACAGGGATAGCTTCCATCGCCTCGACGCTCGTCGTCTCGAAATCCAATGCGATGATGCCCCCATCAGCTTCCATACGGAGCAGAAGTTCTTCCAGATGCTCCAGAGAAGCAACCGATTCATAGGAACATCCGCAAGATACCATGTCCTCCAACGGTAACGAAACAACATCCGGAAGCTCCGTTTCAGGAGCCATGTCCAATCCTGGAGACGCTGCCCTCGAGACCTGCTTCTGAGCGGAGTCCATCATTTTTTTCATACCGGCGACAAGACTTTTCGTATTGGCCTTCTCCAGCAGGGGGATGGCTTGGTCGTAATGAACCGTCTCGACAAGGAATTCGGGCGTATCGAAAGAGTCTACATGGAAGATGTTATTGCGCAACTCGACCAGTTTCCGACTGAGCGACGCCATCTCCCTGCCCGCCTCCAGCTTTGCCCGCACACCTTTCGGGCAATCCTCCAGATGAGCGTAGATACCATCCAGCCCGCCATATTCCTGCAACAGCTTGACGGCGCCCTTCTCACCGATTCCAGAAACGCCGGGAACGTTGTCAGAGCTATCTCCCAGCAAAGACAGATAGTCAACGATCTGTGAAGCGTTGATTCCGAACTCATCCTCGACCTCTTTCTCACCGAACAGCCGATAGGAACTTTCCCCTTTCTTGGGCGGACGCAATGCGAACGTATGGGAATCGACCAGCTGAAGGAGGTCCTTGTCGCCGGTCACCATGATGCTTTCAATGTCGAACCGTTTCGCGTTCTCGGACAAGGTGGCGATGATATCGTCGGCCTCCACCCCTTGCTTGCTGATCTGGGGAACTCCCAGCGCCTCAAGTACCTCGATGATCCGGGGAACCTGTTCATGGAGATCCGGCGGGGCCGCATCCCGGTTGGCCTTGTACGGTTCATACATTTCGTGCCGGAACGTAGGTCCTTTTGCATCCATCGCCACTACCAGATAATCCGGCTTGTAGTCGCGCAACAGCATCAGCAACGTATTGAAGAAGCCGAACAACGCGGAAACGTTCTTTCCTTCGCCATCCCGCAGGGGCCGGTTGATGAATGCGAAATAGGAACGGTAGATCAAACCGTAGCCGTCTATGATATAGAGACGTTTTCGATTGGCAGAATATTTTGGAGTTTCCGGCTGATTCGCAGAACATTCCGTGGATTCCAGACCATCGTTCAGCTTATCATCCACAATGGTCCGCTCAGCGCCTCCCCCCTCCATGACGGCAACTGGAACATCGCCCGAATGGGGAACATCGCCCGAATGGGGAACATCGCCCGAATGGGGTACATCGTCCGAATGGTCCGCATTATCCAAACGGGATGAGACGGATATGACGCCCCTGTCAGCCTCCACCATCGGAGCCGCCTCAAAACGGGGCGTCTGGTCGTAATCCTGTTCGGAGAACAATTCAAAGTCCTGATAATCACTCATTGGGCACTCCTATTCCCTACCCCGCCAGCATCAGCCGGAGACATGCAACCGCAAGGTGTCATACGCCACATGGATTGACCCCGGCAACGATTCGTCAAGTTCCTGGTGCCGGGACTCATGGCAAAGATGCGTCAAATACGTCTGCTTCGCTCCAATCCTTTGCGCGGCCTCGACAGCCTGGCCAACCGAAAAATGGGTTGGATGTGGTTTCCGGCGCAAAGCCCCGATCACCAAGACCTCCAAGCCATCCAGTAACCGCCAAGAATCATCGGGAATTCCGCTACAATCGGTCAGATAGGCGAAATTGCCAATCCGATACCCAAAGATCGTCAGATCACCATGGCGAATCGGCACTGGCTGAACCTCGATACCAGCGACAAAAGCGGGAGCGGTACCCTCCAGCACCGTCGCCCGAAGGTGTGGCAACCCACCGGCGAATTCACACCGTCCCAACACATAGCCGAACCGGTTGCCAATACAATCCACAAGTCGCTGGTTGCCATAGACCGGCAACGTCGCGTCGTGGGTAAATACCCGAAGGTCGTCTATGCCGTTAAGGTGGTCGGCATGGTCATGGGTATACAGAACTGCGTCAAGACGTGTAATACCGGCACGAAGAGCCTGCAATCTGAACTCCGGTCCAGTATCAACCAAGAGATTCCGCCCCTCCGTCTGGATTAATATCGAAGACCTGTACCGCTGATCCCGTGGATCCCGCGAAGTACATACGGGGCAGGAACACCCGATGACCGGTACCCCATGACTCGTGCCGGTGCCAAGGAACGTAATGTCAATCGTCATTTCATTTCATCCAGCAAGCTGGTCACAGCGTCCTTGCCCGCCGATACCGCGTTTGAAACTTGCTCGCGGAAATCAATGGACTTCATCTTTTCCTGCAACGTCTTCTGGATTTTCTTGATCTCATTTTTGGACAACCCCGCATCCTCCATAAATGAAGAGAGATCATCCGTCAATTCTTTCAGCTCTGCATTCTGCCCGATGGTCATGCCTGTACGACGCATGCTCCAGCTGATGCCGAAGAAACGTTCACTGAATGACGGCGCAAAGAAATACAGGCAAAGAAACACAACTGCCGCGATAATCAACGCCGTAAATAGGGAACCGAAAAAACCTCGTCTCGCCATGTCGATGCTCCTGTTACAAGATATTTCAATACTATCATAATTCAGCCAGGGGGGCTAGAAGATGGAAACATTCAGGCCGACTACCGCCGTACGCCGTCGGCGATGCGGCCAGGGCCTGCCGTGGCATCACCCCACTGCGCTCTTTTAAGCCCGACAGTAGCGGCAGAACTACCGTTCAAACAAAAAAAACCGTGCGAGGAATGCACTTCCCCCGCACGGCGATCCCCCGCATGGATAATCTTAGAAAAATGAAACCAGTACGGAAACACCGAAGCGGCCATAATCCCACAACGGCTTCAGGTTCTTCGCTTCCATGGCCTTGAACGTGAAAGTCGTGGGAACAGTGTAGTTCACGCCTAACATCACGGGCCCGAGCATGACGTCCGCCGTCGCACGATAATTCATCGGAGCGGTCATGAAGCCTTCGCCAAAATCATTGAAGCTACTCAGCTGGGATTCTCCCAATACGAACTTGTTCTGAGTGATGTTCCAGGAAATATTCGGCCCCATGCCGACCCCTAGGCGGACGACATCGAACAGATCCAGAGACAGACCGCCGGTGAACATGCCGGAAATCACATGGTTCGTCGTTCCCGCGGCATCATACTGGTTGTACAACCCTACCACATCTATTTCGAGAAGCGTCACTTTCAGCCGGAGCTCTCCGCCAAACGACCAGTTCTCGATTTTTCCCATGCCGCTCCAATCCCATCCCTTGCCGGGATCGGCCAGAGGGTTCGCCCCATACTGCGCCGTAGCGCCGAGGCTGATGTCGAACATCTGGGCGAACGCGAAGGACGGAACCAGCAACGCGATAGCAATCAGAACGATACAGATTTTCTTTTTCATCTTATGAATCTCCTTTCCCATATTCTTTGACAACGGAAGACCTCAGTCAAGCGTCAGTCTCTCAATAATCATATAATAACACAAAATTTTATACCCGCACGTAGAAGATACGGCAACGATAAACCATACGGAAAACTCTCCCGTACGGTTTATCACTCCAGAACTAGAAGAAAGAATACAATACTGATACTCCAATCATGCCCGTAGAGAAGTCAGGCTTGAGTCCCTTCGCATCGTGGGTCTTGATATTGAACGTAGTCGGAACACTGTAGTTCACTCCGACCAGCACAGGACCCGCCATGAAATCAACGGTGGCGCGATATCTGAAGTTGGCCGCCATGAACTTATCCCCGAAACTCATATCGGAAATCTGATGTCCGTTCACGAACCCCCAGAACATCATCGGTCCCATGCCTAATCCGAGGCGGACGGTATCAACGATATCGAACGACAGGCCTACCGTGGGCAGGAATGAGAGGACATTCACGTTGAAACCGCCACTTTTCTGCGACGAATACAGCCCGACAGCGTTAATTTCAAGGACGGTGAGTTTCAAACGAAGCTCAGGGCCGAAGCTGTAATTGTCGATTTTTCCAAACGTTTCGCCAAAATCGAAATTGTCATAGCTCGCCACGACCTGCGCCGTAGCGCCGAGACTTACGTCGAACATCTGCGCAAAGGCGAAAGACGGAACCAGTAGCGCAATAGCAATCAGAACGATACAAATTCTCTTTTTCATTCCAAGTATCTCCTTTTGTCTTTTAAGACGGCAACAGGCTGTCGGCACCGGCAGCCCATCGCATCGTCGGCCAGAATCCAAAAACCGTTTTACAGGATCGTATACAGGATGGAAACCCCCAGCTTGCCCTTGCCCCACTCCGGAGGCAACAGCCCCTTCCAAGTCGGCTCAGCGAACGACCAAGCGGAAGGCAGCGTATAGTTCGCGCCAATCATAATGGACCCCAGCAGGAAATCAGCGGTCAACCGGTAGGTCAACGGAGCATGGGAGAAACTGGCGCCAAGATTCTGGGCGTCAACCAAAGCCCCGGCAGTATCAAGGACACGCAACTTTCCATCTTGGATGATGAAATCAAAGCTGGGCCCAAGGCCGATTCCAAGGCGCACGACATCATAGATATCGAAGACCAGGCCAGCGGTTCCCAGCACCGAAACCGTATGAGTGGGCACATCCAACGGCTTCGAGTAATTATACATGCCTACCAAGTCAACCTCGAACAAAGCCACCCTGTTGCGAAAATCAACGCCAAACGACCAATTGTCGATTTTCAGCAAATCTTTTTTGGCGGATTCCCAGTCGCTATACTTGGGAACTGGCTGCCATTGTACGGTAGCGCCCAAGCTCATGTCATACCAATCGCTGGCGGCGAAAAGAGCCGCCGGAAGCAGCATCATCAAGGCAAGCGACACGATCAAAGTCTTTTTCATCTCAACATATCCCCCAATATCCATCATAGCCCTCATTCAAACGGCTATATCTTCTCTAGAACAACGAAAGCGTGATACCGATGCCCAAGGATCCTGTATTCTGCTGGAACAATCTGGACCAGCCTCCCGCCGCGCCAAAGCCTTCGACCGTGGCCTTCGTCTCCATGAGATAGAAGGCGCTCACCCCGAACGGCCCGATCGTCAAATCCAGCCCGATACGGAAATGCCAAGGGGATTTGTTCAGCACATCCATGAACGTAATCGACGACATTGGAATCCCGACATACCCGCCGCTACCATAATCAGGAAACGCACAATAGGCGTCTCCCGTCTTCGGCAGCATGAACCGCATCCCCAACCCAGTTCCAAGCTCCAGGTTCAAGCAGTTGTTGATAATCGGGAAGCTGAACCCCAATGTAGCCAGCATCCTGATGCCGCCTGTCGAGGCTGTCGGAACAGCCAATCCCACTCCATTCAGCTGCGCAGTATCAAGCTGACTCTGGTGCAGCTGCGTAGAGAACAAGGTCGCGGACAGGCGAATTACGGAAAACCGCATGGACAACTCGCCGCCAAAGCCCCAGTTCTCCCCTTCCTTGACGCCTTCAAAAAAACCAACGGGCTCGCCGTCTTCCATTGAAACCGTCGGCCCTACATACATACCCGTAAAACCGAGGCGCATGTCGAACAGATTCCTGGCTCCCGCCGACATGGGCAACAACAGCAATAACGCCGCCAAAAGCAACGTCGTTTTCTTCATACCGTCAAACTTTCCTCGCAATCCGGCATATGGAAAATACCGATTGCTATCTCATATTGTAATTATATAACATCTTAATAGCTATTTGGATACAACTTTTTGATATATATTTTGTATTCCAACGTGTTTCTACACACCCGCCGCATACAAAGGCACTCTCTTTCCAAACGACTGAATCCCCTACGTACTCCCTTGTACTGTAGCAAGTTGCCTCCACTTCCAAGCGGCAGACAATGGCGGACGGGCCCATGATTTCGGCCAAACGTCGGTTACAAACCGCACGCGCACCCGCCAGCTTTCAAGGGAACGTCCACAAATTCGCCATTTCTTGAAACCCCCGTCACATGCGGACTTGGAAATCTATTCGTCAGCGTTCCGTGTCCTTGCCTGCGCACGCGTCTTCAAGCTCCCGCATCCACAGGGACGCTGAAGCATCGCTCGGCATCCGCCAGTCGCCGCGCGGAGAAAGCGTCACCGAACCGACCTTCGGGCCGTCCGGCAGACAGGACCGTTTGAACTGCTGGGAGAAAAACCTCCGGTAGAACGTCTTCAGCCACTTCTGGATGGTGGCGGTATCATAGACGGAATCGAACGCGTACAGGGCGAGACGCAATACCTTCGCGGGAGAAAAACCCCAGCGGACGATATGGTAAAGGAAGAAGTCATGCAGCTCATACGGACCGACGATATCCTCCGTCACCTGGCTGATCGTGCCGTCTTCCGACGCAGGGAGTAGTTCAGGGCTTACCGGAGTAGCGAGAATATCATAAAGGACGTTCTTCAACGCCGGCTCGCTGATATCGGCCACATGCCGGACCAGGTGCCGCACCAACGTCTTGGGGATCGAGGCGTTCACGCCATACATCGACATATGGTCGCCATTGTACGTGGCCCAACCCAACGCAAGTTCCGAAAGATCACCGGTACCGATGACCAAACCGTTGCTCTGGTTGGCGATATCCATCAGAATCTGGGTGCGCTCCCTTGCCTGGCTGTTCTCATAGGTAACATCATGATTTTCAGGATCATGTCCGATATCCTTGAAATGAAGACGGACCGATTCATTGATATCGACCATCCGCAACGTAGCGCCCAACGCCTCAGCCAAAGTCCCGGCATTGCCCTTGGTACGTTTCGTCGTCCCGAAACCGGGCATGGTAACGGCTATGATTCGTTTTCGTTCCCAACCAAGCGAATCAAACGCACGGGCGACGACCAGCAATGCCAACGTGGAGTCGAGCCCCCCGGAAAGACCGACGATGGCACTCGCCGCATTGGTGTGCTCAAGCCGCTTCTTCAAACCCAACGCCTGCAAGGCAAGAATCGTTTCGCATCTTCTCACCCTGTCCACCCCATCTGAAGGCACAAAAGGGAACCGGGCGACGGGCCGGGTCAGCGGGCAAGGGGCGACAGGAAGCCTGAAGGCAATCTCAAAGTAGTCGTCACGCTGCGAACGCTCCTCGAACGTCGTCAGCCTCCGGCGTTCCAGAGTCAGTTTCTGCACATCGATTTCAGTAGCCAGCAACACATCGGGGGACAAGGAATGTTCCGCAAGGCAGATGCCATCTTCACAAATCAGATCATTGCCGGTGAACACCAAATCGGTGGTAGACTCCCCCTCCCCCGCATCACAGTAGATGTAGCCGCAAAGCAAACGGGCGGACTGCCCCTCTACCAACGACTTGCGGTATTCGGCCTTGCCTGTGGTCTCGTCGCTCGCCGATACATTGGCGATAATCGTCGCTCCCGCCTGCGCATGCGAAATGGAAGGCGGGCAAGGGACCCACAGGTCCTCGCAGATTTCAACGGCGAGACAGAATTCGGGAAGATCCTCGCACCGGAACAAAAGGTTGCTTCCGAAGGGAAACTCCACCCCGCCGACCATAACCGCGCCGAGTTGCGGCGGCGCGGGGTTGAACCATCGGCGCTCATAGAATTCCTGATAGTTGGGAAGGTTGGTCTTTGGCACGACGCCGAGCAGCTCCCCGTCGCAGACGACCGCCGCGCAGTTGTAGAGCTTCGCTCCATAGGCGAGGGGCACGCCGACGACCACGATAATCCGCCGTCCCTCCGTATGGGCGACAATTTCCAGCAAGGTTCGCTCCGCGGCTTGCGCCAGCGACTGCTGGAGGAACAAGTCGGCGCAGGTATAGCCGGTAACGGCGAGCTCAGGAAACACAAGCAGGCGAACCTGCTGTTCGCAGGCAGTATCGATAGCCTTCATGATCTGCGTCCCGTTGTAGGAACAATCCGCGACCTTGATGCTTGGAGAAACTGCGGCGCAGCGTACGAAACCGTCTTTCATCCTATTATTCCTCGCTTATTGATCCCCCGCGACCGTCAACCGCGCGGACGACCGATCATCATCCCCTATCCAATACCAGAACGGTTTCCTGGTGAAACGTCTGGGGATAGAAATCAAAGACCTTCACCCTGACTGGACTATACCCCCGTTGGATGAATTTCCGCAAGTCTCTTGCGAGCGTAACGCTGTCGCAGGACACATAGACAATTCGTTCCGGACGCCAGGAGGCGATCATCCGGGGGACTTCGGCATCAAGCCCGACGCGGGGGGGATCGACCACTACGGTATCTACGGCGGGATGCCTGCCGACGCCCCAACGTTCCACCTCGCCGGTAAAGAAATCGGTACGGACGAGGTTGCGGCGGGCAAGCTCAAGGCAACGGGGATCCCGTTCGACCGCCACGACTTCCAAATCCATTTTTTCCAGAAACGCGCTGAACGTCCCCACTCCGGAATACAAGTCCATTACTCGCGGACCGACAACTTGATCCATGACAAAAGCCACCAAGCCTGGCAACACGAACCGGTTGGACTGGAAGAATACCGAGGAATCGACGGAGAACACCTTCCCCGCCACTGCCGCATGGACGATGTCAGAGCCAAAGGAAAGTTCCGAATCGCCGGCGAATACCGGGATTTCAGCATACCGCTGGGAAACAATGCCGGAAAATCGGGAACGGCGTTCCTCCCGTGACTTTCCGTTTCTTTCTGTCTTTCCCGACACGGAAGCACGCGCCTGGCGGACAAGCTTGTCCCTCCCCGCATCCAAGAGCGTTTCCAAGGAAGGGACCAAAACGGGACACTGACGGATATCGACCAGCTCCGTACCGCCGGAACCAAGGAATCCTACCGTCCCCGTCTCGGCGTCCACATGAAAACGGACTCTGCTACGATATCCCCAAGATGGACATTCACTACCATTTTCCAAATTTGATTCGTTAAATAGGCTATCATTATGCTCAAAACCACCGATTCGTCTCAGGTTCTCAAATACGATGGTGCGCTTTGCGGAAGCTTGTGAAGCAGAAGCCAGATGCATGAGGTTGCACCCCCCGCACCTGCCATAATACGGACAAGCGGGAACGACCCGATCAGGAGATGGTTCAAGGACTTCAAGAACTTCAGCACGAAGGAAATTCTTTTTTTCCTGCGAAAGCGCACAGGAAACCAGTTCGCCAGGCAACGCGCCGGCAATAAACATGGCCCGGCCGTCGGGAGCGACTGCGAACCCGTCTCCCCCCTGAACCAATTTCCGCACCCGAACGTCGAAACGGTTCATTACCGGCCCTGTCCATCAGCCAAGTCGCAGAACTGCCCGCAATATGAAGAGATGATATCCATGCCCTCCTGCCAGAACGCCTCGCCGGTAATGTCGCAACCTGCGGTAGCCGCCACGTTTACCGCGCTGTCGCTACCTGTCTTGCGCAATAATTTGACATAGCTTTCCGGGAAGGAAGCGTCCTCCTTGCTTCGGGCGAACAATCCCAGTCCGAACAACTGGCCGAACGCATAGGGGAAGTTGTAGAAGGACAAATCGCTACTATAATAATGCCCTTTGACTGCCCACATGTAGGGATGCAGGGCTTCGGAATCAAGCCCGTCGCCGTAGGTTCTTTTCTGACAGCCGAGCATCATGGAGCAGAATTCATCGGCCATGATATCGCCTTCCTGACGGCGTGCGAATACGGCGTTCTCAAAATAGAACCGGCAAAGGATATCGACGCAGACCTGACAGGCGTCCTGGAGGAAATGCTCGATCAACGTCACCTTGCCCGCATCGTCGCTATCGGCCAACGCCCCTTGAAATACAATGAACTCACTGAAAATCGATGCGGTTTCAGCCAAAGTCATGGGATAAGTCCTCAGCAACGACGGATAGTCAAGCACCACGCTGTCGTGGTAGGCGTGTCCAAGTTCATGGGCCAGCGTCGAGACACCAGAAAAACTATAGTCGAAATTGGAGAGAATGCGGCTCTGCTTACGAAGCGGGAACGCAGTATCGTATGCGCCGCCGACCTTGCCTGGACGGGGTTCTGCGTCTATCCAGTTCCGGTCGAACGCGGATTTGGCGAACGCGCCCATGGCGGGGCTGAACGCGGAGAACTGACGGATGATGAACTTTCTCGACTCCTCGAACGTCCACCGCTTCGTAGAAGTCCCGACCGGGGCGAACAAATCGTAGAATGCGCAACGCCCCACTCCCAGCAACTTCGCCTTGGCCTTGAGATACTTGCGGAACATCGGGAGATTCCGTTCCAGAGTATGGATCAGCGCGTCAAGCACAGTCCTGTCGATACGCGCCTGGCTTACCGCATGATCCAGCGGATCATCCCAGCCACGCCGCTTGTCCAGCGTGATGGTAGCGCCTTTGACCCCGCACAGCGAATAGGCCATATCGACCTCATGCTCTTTCCAGATCGCGAGTTCCTTCCGGTACGCCTTCTCCCTGACCGCGCGGTCGGCGTCGGTAGCCATCGCTCGGAGCTGGATTACCGTCTTGCGCTCGCCGGTCGATTCGTCCCATATCGTGGACGCGGATGATGAAACGGCCTCCTGCAATCGGCTCCATGCGTCGGCGCCGCTACGGTTGAGGTCGGCGGCGAGGGCTTCCTCGGCGGGGGACATCTGATGCTTCTGCGCCTTGAACAGTTCCCCGACAACATAGGAGTACGGCTTGAAATCCTCGTTTTCGAGGAGAAGCCGTTCGACGCCCTCCTGCTCCGCGGCAAGAACGTTGAGGAGCTTCACGCCCGCGGCCTGCACCTGCAACGCCGCGGCCTCGACCTTGTTCAGCCCGTTCATCGCGTCAACATCGGCGGTATCGGTAGTCAGTACCGCACTGGCGTAGGCGTTCAGAGTCTCCAGATGATCAAGCATGTCCTGATATACCGTCAGGACGTCCGACAGCCATTTCGTCAGGTCGACCTTGCGGGAGGCTTCATCATCCAACAACATGTCAAGCCGGTACGCCAGCTCCCCCATCCGGGCGAGGTCCGAAAGAAATTCATCGCTTTTAATTCCGGGATAGATAGGATCGATATCCCAACGGGGCAACGTATGCATCGTCATAGTCTCCTTCATGACAGAACCGGATGAACGGTGAAAGCCCTCCGGATCTGGCAGGACCAGTGTACGGAGAGCTTCCCTTCCAGTCAACACATGAGGGAACCCACAGGCCTCCCAGGCAGTCCGATATCGGCAAGGAAGATGAAGACCGCATCAGCGGCGCAGTCCTTGGTTCGGGAGCCTACCAAAAATGCAAATGCCTTTGGGGACCCGCGGCCTTCACTACCGAAACGTTCAGCGTCCCAGCGTCATCACGCCGAAATTCACTACAAATCCAATCCGTACTCGGCGATCTTGTTGATCAACGTGCGGCGGCTGATGCCCAGCTCCTCGGCCGCGCGGGTCCGATTGCCCTCCCACCGGTGCAGGGCGCGGACAATGGCGTCCTCCTCCATCTCCTTGAGGCTGCGGGCCTCGCTGGAAACGGCATCGGCATACGCCACGCTCGACGTCGACTGGCTGTCCGGACGCGAGACGCTTCCGCGAAGGTCCAAATCGTCCGCACGAATCAGGGAACCATCGGCGAATATTACCGCACGTTCAAGGATATTCTCCAGTTCACGAACGTTTCCATAGAAATTATGATGTTTCAGCATCTCCAGGGCATCGGGAGACAGACCTTCGACCTTATGCCCCATCTGGCGGTTCAGCCGGCGGATGATTCCCGCGACAAGCAACGGGATGTCATCCCTGCGCTCACGCAACGGGGGTATCTCAATGCGGACGACATTCAACCTATAGAATAGATCCTCGCGGAATTTCCCCTGCCTGACCATGTCCTCAAGGTTCTTGTTGGTGGCGGCGACGATCCTCGCGTTGATAGGAATCGGGGTGGTCCCACCCAGACGGGTGATTTTGTGATCCTGCAAGACACGGAGAATCTTCACTTGCAGGGACAACGGCATGTCGCCGATCTCATCGAGAAACAACGTTCCCCCTGAAGCAAGTTCGAACATGCCCGGCTTACGGTTCATTGCGCCGGTGAAAGCGCCTTTTTCATATCCGAACAATTCACTCTCCAACAGGTTCTCCGGCACACCACCGATATTGATTGCTACGAACGGACCGTCCTTCAACAACGAGGAGGCGTGAATCTCGCGGGCCACGACCTCCTTCCCGGTACCGCTTTCGCCGGTAATCAGTACGGTGGCGGGACTGTCCGCGATACGGCTGATCACTTCCTTGATCTTCCTGATCGGCAGGGAATCTCCAATAAAACCGCTCTGGCCGCCATCCTCGTTGGCCCGAAACTCCGATTCCACCAGATTGCGCAGGTTCTGGGCCTCGACCAGCTTCTTGAGCCGGATGGTCAGTTCTTCGGGATCAAACGGCTTCACTATATAGTCCTGGGCGCCTTCCTTCAATGCGGAAACAGCGTCGTTGATCTCCCCATGGGCGGAAATCATGATCACCGGCATTCGAAACCCTTCCTGTCTCAACCACATGATCAGTTGCAGACCATCCATCCCCGGCATCTTCAGATCGACCAGGCAGGCATCGTAAGGAGTCTCCTTCAACAGGCGCTGGGCGGAAAATCCATTTTCCGCACCGTCACTGTCGATTCCCTCAAGTCCGAGATACTTTCTCATCAACTCCCTGATATTCGGTTCGTCATCAACAATCAAGATTTTCATCATTCGTTCCTTTCTTCCATCCTGTTCACTATAGCGACTACCCTTCCAGCGAATCCCTCACCCTATGCAGGGACCGGGGCAGGACGACCTCGGCCACCGTGCCGCCCCCCTCCCGCGGGTAGAGGCGGATATTGCCACCGCGGGCTTTTACAAACTGTCTGGAGATGGACAACCCTATCCCAGAACCATGTATCTTCGTCGTAAAGAACGGATCAAATATCTTTTTCTCATCGCCTTCGGGGACTCCATCACCCCGGTCGCGGACGTAGACATGGACAAGCTCCCGTTTGTCCAGGCTGATTTCGACCTCTACCTGAGGATCCCTGCCCTGACAGCTTTCCATCGCGTTCTTCAACAGGTTCTCAAATACGGACCTAGCCCGGTCGGCGTCGAATTCAATCGACACATGGACAAGGCTTTTCGGTACGAACGTCACGGGCATCGGAAAACGTTGAGAAATCGTCTCTATGAATGGAGGGAGGTCAAGAGCTTCCGGCGTTCCCAGCGGATTGCGCAGGAAATCGCTGACTTTGTTGGTAAGCTGAATCAACCGCTGAACCTCGAGGTCCACGACCTGCAAGTCCCCCTTGTGCTCAGGAGGCAACATCTTCTTCAACAATGCGATTTGAATGGTGATGGCGCTCAGCGGGTTTTTGATCTCATGGGTCAGCGTGCGGGCCGCCTCGCCCAGGTTCACCAGGCTTTCCTGCTTGGCCAACGTTTCCCGGTACTGCTTGTTGCTCTGGTAGATATTGACGATCATCAAGAAGAACACTCCGATCGCCATGATCGTGAAGAAAGAGAACGCCTTGACCATCGTCAGCCGTCGTTGATAGGCCTGTCCATCAAACAGAATATAGAGGATATTGGGAAAATCAACCGGATTGCTGATCAGGTTGTTGTCGGAGAAACTGAAAGTCCCGATGTCCAGCAAAATCTGGCGGGCGAAACGGAGATATTCAATCATCCCCGTCTCCCTGTTGTAGGTCAGGATGCCCGACTGGATGTCGTCATTGTTGTTGCGCAAGATGTTCAGATGCTCCAGGGAAAGTGAATACGGCGCGGGACCGAGCCCGAAGCTGAACCGGCCGTTGTCCTCGTATATTCCGATCGCCTTCACCCCCTCCTCCTGCATCACTCGCGTGGCCTTCGAAATCGCATAGGTATCGAACGCAGAACTGGAGTAGGAAGAAACGCCAGTCATAGTCGACAAAGTGACGTAGACTGAATTGAACGCCCGTTCAGCCTGCATCTGGATATTCAGGTTCTCCGCCCTGATGATATTGTAGGACAGGAACAGCACCAGACAGATGAGAAGCAGAAATGCGAACACAAGCCCGGAAATAACGAATATAGGCTCTTTCCCGTTGGCAATCGACCATCTTCGTCTTTTTTCCTTCTTCTTCACGACAAAAGCCCCCCTTCCCTAACGCATTATCGCAATCTCAACGACGTAACGCGAACTCCTTCATCATTCGTAGTTCAACGCCTCGATAGGATCGAGCCTGGAAGCCTTCATGGCGGGATACCATCCGAAGAAAACCCCCACGCACATCGAGAAGCCCATGGCGAATACAAAGGAAAAATAGGAAAGGTGCAACGACCAATTCACAAGGTTGGTCAATGCGACGCTGATACCCGCGCCAAAGACGATCCCCAATATGCCGCCTATCAGCGTCAACGTGATCGCCTCGGTCAGAAACTGTCCCCGGATCGTCGACGGAGACGCTCCGAGCGCCTTGCGGATTCCGATCTCCTTCGTCCGTTCCGCCACGGATACCAGCATGATGTTCATGATGCCGATCCCTCCGACCAGCAGGGAGATCGCGGCGATAGCCGCCAGGAAGGAACTGAACGTCCCCGTAATCTGCTTCGACATCTCCACCAGCGTAGCGGGGGAAAACAGCCCGTAGGCGTCCGCCCCCACGAGGTTGTCCAGGTACTGCGTGATCTTGTCGGAGACCTCGATGGTGTTGACGTCCTCATTCACCTCGACCACGTACGCACCTACCGTGGAGGTACGGCGGAACCGCTGCTGATAGGTGTTGTAGGGAATGTAGACGCCGGCGTCATAGGAGTTGCTGAACGAAGCGTCCTTCTTCTTCATCACCCCCACGACAAGGTAGCTTTTCGCCTGATTGCGGAACAGGCTGACGTATTGGCCGACCGCATCGCCGTAGGGAAACAGCTCTTTGGCGACTTCCGCGCCCAGCACGATCACCTGCCGCCGGTTGATATTGTCCATGCTGCTGAAGAATTCGCCCTCTTCGGGCTCGTAGTTCTGAACCCCGGCATAGGATGACAGCACCCCATTGACGGTCACGCTCTTCCGTTTCGACCCCTTGCGGACGTAGGCGTTGCTGCTTACCTGTGGTAGTACAGAATCAATGCCGTCGACGTTGCGCATCAGAGTATCGCCGAAATCCTCGGTAAAGACCGAACTTGTCTTCTGATTGGCAACGGGAAAGATAGAAACCATATTCAGTCCGCCGGACGTGATGGAATCAGTGATGCTTTCCGTGGCGCTCTGCCCCAGCGTGAGGATCGCCACCACGGAGCCTACGCCGATGATGATCCCGAGCAAGGAAAGCAACGTCCTGAGCTTGTTGCCCCGCATCGCGGCGAACGCCAGCTTGATATTCTCTATGAACATGTCAAACCTCCAACAGCCCGTCGCGAATACGGATCTGCCTATGGCATCTCATGCCTAGCTCGCGGTCATGGGTGACGAATACGACGGTACGGCCCTCGCTGTTCAGTTCCTCGAACAGTTCCATGATCTGGTTGCCGGTGTTTGAATCCAATGCGCCGGTAGGCTCGTCCGCCAACAGGATCGAGGGATTGTTCACCAGCGCGCGGGCGATGGCCACCCGCTGCTTCTGTCCGCCGGACAGTTCATTGGGTCGGTGCTTCATCCTGTCGGACAGCCCCACCCGCTCCAGCGCGGTCATGGCCCTCTCCTTCCGTTCCTTGACGGATATGCCGGCATAGAGCAGCGGAGTGACCACATTCTCCAAAGCGGTGAGCTTGCCCAGCAGGTTGAACTGCTGGAACACGAACCCGACCTTCTGGTTGCGGACGAACGCCAGTTCCGTCTCGTTCATGCCCGACGTATCCTCGCCGTCTATCCGTATGTCGCCGCTCGTAGGAGTGTCGAGGCAGCCGATCAGGTTCATCATGGTGGACTTCCCTGAGCCGGACGGCCCCATGATCGCGGCGAAATCCCCTTTCTGGATATCCAGCGACACACCGTCCAGAGCCTTCACGATGAAATCCCCGACCATGAAGTACCGCTTGACGTCACGGAGCGTGATGATGGCCTTTCCAGGGGACGGCCGCACCTGTCCGTTCCGAACTTCGGTGACGGGCATCGCGACATCGGTTTGCGTCCCCGACGCTGACCCGGCCGCATATGCTCCGGCCGTGTATGGCCGGGACTGCATATCTTTCATGCTTTCATCCATTTCAGCTTGTCTCCGTCAACGCGGCCCCGGTCCGTCGGAAGCGGGGGCGTCCATCGTCACCATCATGTTCGAGACAGAATCGGACGGCAGGGTCGATTTCTTTACGATGACCGTATCGCCCACTTTCAGCGTACCGCCCAATACCTGGCAAAGCCCCTCTCCCAGATATTTTACGGAGACCGTGACCGTCTGGGTGGAACCGTCCGACATCTTCTTTTCCACAGTGCTGGTCCCCCTGCGGGTGATGACCGCCGACTGTGGGACCAAAACCATGGATATCTCACCCTCTATGTCAATCCTGCCTTCAAAGGTATAGCCGGGAGCGAGTCCGGCGGGAGGATCGTCGATAGTAATCTTTACGTCCATCACCCCGATACCTTGGGTCGTGTAACGGCCTATCATGGGAATATATGTCACGACGGCCTCAACGGTTTGCCCCGGCAGCGAATCAAACGTGAGCATCGCCTTCTGTCCGAGCTTGACATATTGCATGTCTATCTCGTCGATCTCCACGGTAGCCTTGAGCTTGCTGCGGTCGATCACTGTCATGGCGGAGGAACCCGCTTCGAAATAGTCGCCGACCGATACATCGACCGATGCTACGACACCATCAAAATTGGCATAGGAACGGGTATAGTCGAGGTTGTTTTCAGCCGCCTTCTTTTGCAACTCCAGCAATTCGAGGGCACGGGCGCTACCTTCAATCTGGGCTTGTTCAATCTGGGACTCCAAGTTCGCCAACGCATATTGCTGGCTCGTGTCGTTGATCGTCACAAGCAAATCCCCTTTCTTCACCGCCTGGCCGGCCTTCACATACACGCCGGTGATTGCGCCGGTAGAACGGAACTTGACCTTCTGTTCGTCGAACGGCGCCACATAGCCCGACAGATCAATCGTGGTGTTGTAGGTGCTTTCGTATACCTTCGCCTCTTCGGTGGTATACATCGATACCGCCGCCTTCTCGGGCATCCAGGGCAACCGGCTGTTTTTCTTGTAGAAATCATACAAATAATATCCGCCCAGGATAATTGCGATGACGATGATCCAGATAACGATCCGTTTCACCCGTTTACGAGCCATGCGACGGCGCAACGTGCTACGGACTTGTTCCTCGGTAGAGGTCGGTGTATTGTTCATATCCCTATTTTTAGCCATGATATTCCATTCGCTCCTTCGTCCTATAACTGGATCATGCGGATTTTGTTTTCCAGCGCCAAGCCGTCCAACAACAGTTTATTCCAATCGTATTGATCCTGTTCAATGGTGAATTTCGCGGCGTCCACGTCGGTCTGCTTGCCCAACCCTTTTTCAAGCATCACTTCTTTCTGCGCCAGAACCTGCTTGTGATAGTCCATCATGTTCTTCTGCTGGGCCATTGAGAGATTCCAGTTCTGGACATCGTTCTGCAACGAAATCGCATTCGCCTGATAAGCAAGCAAGGCCTCATTGTAGTCTATCTGGGCAAGCAGAACCTTGTTCTCCAGTTGTTGGAGCTTCAAGGTGTCGGAGGTCTGTCCCGCGTTGTTCTTCCACGTACCGACGACCGTGACCGACGGGGAGAACTTGTCGTTGGTGATTGAATAATCCATTTTCGTCGATGCAGAAACGGAAAAGTTCGCGCCTGTAAGCGTAGCCCCCGCGGCGCCATTGATCGAGTAGGAGTTTGTCCCGTTCTTCCTTGAGACGGGAGCGCTGACGGACCCATTGACCCCAAGGGTCGTGTTGGTCTGCTTGGCCTTCTCAATCTTCAGGTCTTCCTCCGCCACCTGCAAGGAAAGCTGCTTGAGGATTACCGCGGTATTTCCGGACGACAGCGGGGCGAAGTTCAGCGAAACCTCGCGGATACCCGTTACGGGTTCATATGCCAGTCCGGTCAGTATCTTGTATTGCTCCAGATTGTAGTTGTATGACAGCATAAGGTTGTCCAGCGTGTTCTGGTACGACTTCAACTGGAGCTCCTGGTTCTGATATGTCACTGTATCCTTGGTAGTCGTACCCAGCTTGATCGCATTGCCCATGGTGGTCGTCAGGTCGTTGATATTTTTCTGTGTGGAACGGATCTGCTGTTCCAGCGCGAGGATGGCGGATATCTTCTGATATACCTGGTTTTCAAACGCAAGCACGTTATTGGAATAGGTCTGGCTAGCCAACAGCGTATTTTGGGAGTACAGCAGGTCTGAGCGGTCATCGCCTGTCCGCCCGAACGTAAAGGTATGGGAGGCCGAGACGGCGGGACTTAGCGAGTAGATGCGTCCACCGGAATCAAGGAAGTCCACCGTCGCGCCCGAACCGACTGAAATCTTCGTCTTGCCGTCGTTGGGCAATGTGAAAGTGATCGACGGACCGGCGGATGTGGAGGTATGGCTGGGTGTGACATCCCCCGTCGTGGCATTTGTAGATTTCTGAACATAGGCGACCGTCGTATTGCCCGTAGAAACCTCTATCCCCAGCGAATCCTTGGTATCGGTAAGCTCATTCGCTATTTCACTGTTCCGCCGGGTCAGGAGGTAAGCCTGCATCTGCGGGCTTTTTTCCTTCGCCATGGACATCAGCTGATCCAGCTCGACCGCGAACAACGGCGCCAGCGTGCAACAAGCCACTATCAGAAGCCCGATGTACCGGCGTTTCATAGACACATTCATAATATTCCCCTCATTATACGTACCTCATCATGCGCAAAACATATGCCAACGACAATCAGAATGTGAAGAAAAATTACAAAAAACACAAAAACTTCATACGGCCAGTCCGAATGACATTCTGTATCAAATCAGAAAGTGATATTTCTTGCACAATCTTTGCGACATCCATGAAAATCATCGCCCTATATTCTAGGAAAAACTCACGCACTGAGCAATTATTGCACAATATACCGCGAAATACTATCAGCGACCACCTCCGTACTGAGGTTTTTCAATGGAGTTTTTTCATAGGGGGGATGATTTACCGCACCCATACGGAACGTTGCTGGAGCGGTCGTCCGCCTTATGCATGCGGCAAGCCCGGGTATCCGCCTAGAGGCTGGAGAGCACGCGGACGGGATGATCAGTCCGCATCCCCAAAAAAGATGCATAGGGCATCATGCATAAATATAACTTATAGCTATACGATGGAACGTGGAGAAATGTTCTGAAAGTTATATTTATGATTATTTTTTGAACTTCATTTGCCAAACAGGCAGGTCCAGAAGTATATTTGCCATATCTTCTTTCATATTATTACATCCATGAAGAAGTCCATCGCAAGACGGACGACAAGGGAGACACATGGCGACAGAAAAGAATCCGAACGAAGTAGAGAACCTCGATCGGCAATATGCGTCCCAGAGCGGACAGGACGATAAAAAGAAAAACAAGTTCGGGGAAGAACCGGGTATACACAAAGGCGGCGTAGATCCAGGGACAAAGAAGAAATTCAAATTCTCCTTCTGGTATTTCTTCATCATCCTGATGGCGCTGATGCTGATCAACAGCTTCTTTTTCTCGCAAAACAGCAACGTCACATCAGTGGACTACAACCAGTTCAAAGCGTTGATCAAGAACGGCACTATCAAACGTGTGGCGATAGAAAGTGAGCAATATATCGGCTATACCTACTCAAAAGGACCGGTAGTAGAGGATTTCAGGACATCGTTCTTCAATATGGCCCCTTCACAAACCAGCTCTACGGAAACGACGACCCCTACGGCGATGGCCTATTCCACCTATTCTCTGGACGACCCATCGCTGATCCCCCTGCTGGATGAGATGGGCGTCGAATACTATGCGACCGCTCCTGCGCGACCAGGCCTGATCTCAACGTTGCTGAGCTGGATATTGCCCTTCGCGCTGTTCTTCCTGCTATGGAGGTTCCTGTTCGCGAAAATGGGACAAGGAGGACAAGGGGTCCTCTCCTTCAACCAGAACAAGGCGAAAATCGTCGCGGAAGGAGATACCGGGGTAAGGTTCTCCGACGTTGCTGGCGCCGACGAGAGCAAATATGAACTGGAGGAAGTAGTCGATTTCCTCAAACATCCAGACAAGTATACGGAAATCGGCGGCAAGATTCCCAAGGGCGTCCTGCTGGTGGGACCTCCTGGAACGGGAAAAACCCTGCTGGCGAAAGCGGTCGCGGGAGAAGCCGGCGTCCCGTTCTTCAAGATGAGCGGGGCGGACTTCGTGGAAATGTTCGTCGGCGTCGGCGCAGCGCGGGTCAGGGACCTGTTCAGGCAAGCCAGGGAAAATTCCCCATGCATCATCTTCATTGATGAAATCGACGCGATCGGCCGTTCACGCGTATCCGCGGGAATCGGAGGCAATGACGAACGGGAGCAGACGCTCAACCAGTTGCTGGTCGAAATGGACGGTTTTGATTCCCGCACCGGGGTCATCATCCTCGCGGCGACGAACAGGCCGGAGATCCTAGATCCCGCGTTGCTTCGGCCTGGACGCTTCGACCGTCAGGTATTGATCGACAAACCCGACCTCGAGGGCCGTGTGGCGATTCTCAAGATCCATACAAAGAATATCAAACTGGCCCCCGATGTCGATCTCAGGAAAATCGCCCAGGCCGCGGCAGGACTCGCAGGTGCGGATCTTGCGAACATCGCCAACGAAGCGGCGCTGATGGCCGTCCGCTCGGGCCGCAAGCGTGTCAACCAGACGGACCTTGAAGAGGCCATCGAGAAGTCAGTGGCGGGACTCCAGCGCAAGAGCAGGATTCTCACTGAAGACGAACGGAAGAAAGTCGCCTACCATGAAACGGGTCACGCCTTGACCGCATACATGACCCCTGGCGCGCAACCGGTATCGAAAATATCGATTATCCCCAGAGGCATGGGAGCTTTGGGTTATACGCTCCAATACCCGACGGAGGACAGGTTCTTGCTTTCCCAAAGCGAGCTGCTGGGGAATATCGATACGCTGCTCGGAGGCCGCGCGGCTGAAGAAGTCGTATTCGGTGAGATTTCCACCGGAGCGGGCAATGATATCAGCCGGGCGAGTGATCTGGTCCGCAGGATGATCACTGAATTCGGCATGAGCGACAAGTACCGCAACATCACATTGCCGACCACCCAAAGTGGCATCGCGGGCGTCGCCGGCGCAAGGGAATATTCTGAGAAAGCGCAGGAATACATCGACACAGAGACGGCGAGGATCGTCAATGACCGATATGGCATTGTCAAAGGGAAAATCGAAAAAAACCGTGCAGCGTTAGAAAAAATCACCTCGAAGCTATTGGAAAACGAAGTAATTGAAGGATCGGAGTTCGAGGCTATTGCAAAAAGCGAGGTCATTGTCTAAGCTGTCTCCGTTACGGTCCCGCCGGATTGTAACGGTTGCGAAGGAACGTCAGGTCCCCATGACTGGTGACCGGTTGACATGCATGATGAACGAACAGGTAGTGATGCCATGTGGAGGAAGATTCAGCCACTGGACGCTGTGACGGGATGGTGCCGGGCAGTTGTCGCTACCGATGGAGACAAAGGTGTTTCGAAAACAAATTGAAGATCCAATATTAGTTGAACATCTCGCCTCCTTGCCCGACGACGGCAGGGAGGTGTTTCTTTTGGATGACGGCAGGATCCGCCTGACGGCCTTGCAGGGAACCCGCATGGTCAACCAGATGCGGGCGAACCATGGTCTGGGCATCCTGGAGACGGTCGCGTTGGGGCAGGCATATATCGCGGGAGGGCTTCTTTCCTCTACGGTGAAGGGCAACGACCGCATTCAGCTCACCATCGAGTGCGGCGGGCCTATCGGAGGAGTCTATGTCGAGGCCTGGGCCTGCGGGGCGGTACGGGGATATCTGAAGAACGTCCCGATCCCGGTGGACAAACCGTTGGAGAGCTTTGATCTTTCCATGTTCTATGGGCCAGGTTTCCTCACTATTACAAAATTGATTGAAGGCGGCAGCCAGCCGTTTACCGGCCAAGTCATGCTCCAATACGGCAACCTCGCGCAGGATCTTGCTGTATATTACCGTCAGTCAGAGCAGACTCCCAGCCTGTTTTCGCTGAGTATTCAGTTCGACAAGGAAGGGCGCGTCGCCGGGGCAGGAGGAATGTTTCTCCAAGCCATGCCCGGCTGTCCGGACGACGTCCTTGACAGACTCCAAGAGCTGGCTCCGAAACTCGCCCCCATCGGAAGGACGCTCGCAGGCGGCACGACTATCGGAGAGTATGTCCTACGGGAATTCACAAACGAAAAACCCGAGCATCTCGCCCACCTGGCGGTCGGCTTTTCGTGTCCCTGCAACCGGGAGCATTTCGCGGGGTATCTCTGCGGACTGCCAGATGGAGAGAAGCGGGAAATATTGGAGCAGAAATCGTTCCCGTTGCAACTTGAATGCTTCAACTGCGGTACGATTTACAGTTTTGACCGCGAAGAATTACAAGAACTGTTTGAATCAGGACATCATATTGAAAAATAAAATACATCAGCTGATATTGCTTTCAGGTAGGGAGATAAAATGATATTCTATGCTACGGCTTCTGCCAATCAGAACGATCTCGTAGAGATGGAGGCCCGTCAGGCCGGCTCGACGGATGTGTATGTAACCAACGGAGGCGTTGAATTCGAGGCGGATCTCGCCGTCGCATATCGTTTCTGCCTTTGGACGCGAACGGCGACCAGGGTCTTGCTCGCCCTCTTCCAGGATGAATGCGTCACCAGCGCCGACGAGCTGTACGATTCCTCCATCCAGATCCCATGGGAGAACTGGGTCACGCCGGAGAATACGTTCGCGGTCACGGAGACCGTCACCGACTGCCGGTGGTTGAAGAACTCCCATTTCGCCGCACTGCGGGTCAAGGATGCCATCGTCGATCGGATCAGGGAACATTTCGAGGACAAAAGGCCCAACGTGGATAGGGACGTCCCCGATGTAACGTTCCACATCCATGTAGATGGAGAACGGGTCGTCTGGTATGTCGATTTTTCAGGGAAATCGTTGCATAAACGGGGCTACAGGAAAATGCAGACCGACGCCATACTCACCGAATACCTCGCCGCCGCCCTGCTCTATCGCTCCGACTGGAGGAAGTCGCTGGACGGAGAAGACGGGCCGGAACCATTGCTGGATCCGTTCTGTGGTTCAGGAACCATCTGTATTGAAGCCGCCTGGATGGCGACGGACACCGCCCCCGGACTTCTCAATACCAGTAAGTTCGCATTCTTCAAGCTGCCGATTCATGACCCCGATGTCTGGGAGGACATTTTGGATGAAGCGGCGGCACGCCAGGAAGAGGGACGCAAACAGCAGGTGAAAATCTATGCCTGGGACAAGGATCCGGAAGCTCTGGGCATCGCCAAGGCGAACGCACAGGCCGCCGGTGTGGCGGATATCATCGAATTCGCCCGACACGATGTCAAGGACCTCACCGCCGGTGATATTCCTGTGGAACGAGGTTGCATCGTCACCGACCCGCCATACGGAGTCCGACTGGAAAATGAAAACATCGAAAACCTGTATATCGCCATGGGACGGCAGTTCAACAGCCTGTTCGCTGGTTGGAGGATCGCCATCCTTTGCGGGGACCAGCAGTTGCTCTCCTATGTGGACATGAAGCCGAACAGAACCAACACGCTGTTCAACGGCGGCATGCCTTGCCAGATCGCGCATTACTATGTTTTCACCGAGGAAGAACGCGCGGAGATGATCGCCAAAGCGGAGCAGAAACGTCGGGAACGTCTCGCCAAGCCGCTTACCCCTGGAGCGGAAATGGCCGCCAACCGGCTGAAGAAGAACCTCGCCGCACTTAAACCGCTGATGGAGGCCCAGAACGTATCCAGCTACCGTATCTACGACGCGGACATGCCCGAATACTCGGCGGCGATCGACCTCTACGAAAACAGGTGGATATCCTTGCAGGAGTATGCAGCCCCCTCCTCCATCGATCCAGAAGACGCCATTCGGCGGCTTGAGGAATTGATTGACGCGACGGAGCGTGTGACCGGCATCGACCGCGACATGATCTTCGTCAAGCAGAGAACCCAGCAGAAGGGGCTGAACCAGTACGAGAAGCTTGCGACCACCAACAGATTCTTCATCATGCGTGAAAACGGACTGAAATTCATGGTGAACTTTACCGACTATCTTGATACGGGGATATTTCTGGACCATCGGCCGGTACGCCGGATGATCAGGGAGATGTCCGATGGCAAGAGGTTCCTCAACCTGTTCTGCTATACGGGAACGGCGACCGCGTATGCCGCGGCGGGAAACGCCCTCAGCACCGTCAGCGTAGACGCCTCCAGCACGTATCTCGATTGGGCCTTGAAAAACATGCAGCTCAACGGCTTTACCGGCATGAACCATTTTTTCTACAAGGAGGACTGCATCGAATGGCTGTTCGATACCTATGACAGGTTCGACTTGATCTTTTGTGATCCTCCGACGTTCAGCAACAGCAAGAGCCGGCGCACGTTCGATGTCGACCAAGATCAGGTCAAGCTGATCCGCGCCTGCATGATGCACCTGGAGAAGGACGGCACGCTGATTTTTTCAAACAACTACAGGAAGTTCCAGCTCGATGAACGGCTCTATGAACAGTTCGCCGTCCAGGACATCTCGTCGGAGACCATCGGGGACGATTTCAAGCGCGATGAAAAGATTCACAAATGCTTCTTGATCCGGCACAAGAAGGTAACGCCCCAAAAAGCCCAGCCCGAAATCAGAACCATCCGCAAGGCCGTCCTGAAAAAACCGTTGGACTGATTCCATCGGAATCGGTTGACGCCTGATGATGAAATCCGCCGTCGGCATTTGCCTGCCGTATACCCGGCGCCCTCCGAATTGGCCTATCGCCCCTCGGAGGTGTGCGGGTATGGCGAGCATCCCTTTGGCGGGGAGCAATACCCATAGGATTCGCAAAGCCTGTACCAAGGGATATCACAGTGTCCGCACAGGGGGCTGGCGAACTGTTTTGAAAACTTGTTTTTCCGCCTTGAACCGTATCCGCACATAGTCGATGGTCCAGTCCGCCCCATTGTATAGAACTGGACGGAGTTCGTCCGCCGCTTCCGCGATGATATCCTGAGCCATGGACAAGTCCAGACCGTCGAACGGCTGGGTGACGAACATATGAATCCAGTCTTCCAGCCCACAGACGCCCGCCATCCTGGTGGGTCTGTCGAACAGGACCGCATACCGGACGAGCAACCCATGGGATTCCAGACGCGGGGCATATTCGCCGATTGACGGAAAATAGAACGGCATCCGATAGGCGAGCCCCCTGCGGCCGAACGCACGTGCCAATGATTCATGTACGGAAGCCCCGCAGCCTACCCCGCCGAATTCACAGGCGAGCGTCCCACCCGGCTTCAACGCCGCGGCGACATTCGCCAACAGCCGGTCCTGATTGGAAATCCAATGGAATACCGCGTTGGAAAAAACAACGTCGAACTCATCGTGATAGTCAAGGTCCAGAGCGTCCATGCACTGAACATCCAAGTCAGGATATTGCTCGGACGCAAGCGCCAGCATCCGGGATGATGAGTCCACACCAATGACATCTGCTCCAAGTCCTTTCAGGCGATGGGTCAGAACGCCGCTACCGCATCCGAGATCCAGAACTTTCTTTCCCGCAAGTTCCGTCGGCAAGAGGGACAACACGTCCTCTCCATACTGGTATACGAAACCACATTGCGCCTGATACAGCCCGGCGTTCCATTGTTTAGCTACATTCTGTTTCATCCAAAACTCCAGTTCCCCGCCTTCAGTGCTATCTTTGCTGAAATTATTGCTATCCAGACCTTACAAAAGCGTACCGACACTGCTATATTTGAGTAAACACCATACGGAGGTAACAAAACAATGGCTAAAGGCAAGTTCTTGGGAGAATTCAAGGAATTTATCTCACGTGGCAGTGTCATGGACATGGCCGTCGGCATCATCGTGGGCAGCGCGTTCACCGCGATCGTACAGTCCATGGTCAACGACCTGCTCATGCCTATTATCGGCCTGATCATCGGCGGGATAAATTTTTCCGAACTAAAATGGGTAATCACACCGGCTGTCGGGGATGTAGCCGCCGTAACGCTCAACTACGGCGCATTCATCCAGAAGTGCATCAACTTCCTGTTGATCGCCTTCGTCGTGTTTCTTATGGTCAGGGGCATCAACAGGCTGCGCAGGAAGAAGGAAGAGGCTCCGGCACCCGCAGCTCCTGCCGCACCTCCAGCTCCTCCCGCAGACGTAGTATTGCTCACCGAAATCAGAGATCTGCTCAAAAAAGAAAAGCGGTAGGTCTGGAACAACAACAGGCGGCGAGACCTTCCCTCGCCGCTTGCCGTTCGCATACGTCTCCCGCGGGGAAGGGTCTCTTCACTCGTGCCGGCGACGCCTCCGGACGACGTTTTTCAAAAGCACATGGGGGAAAACGGCGAACGGGTCCAGGTCGGCTGTTTTGAATTCCAGGAGGATTCACCGGCGGATATCCCCTCCTTGCCGATGATTCCGGTGTTACGCTGTTTCGGTAGACGCTACAAATCCCTTCGGCCTCTTTTGGGCATCCGGATGTCAAGTAGCTGTATCAGACTTAGGGAATCCCCTAGTTGGTTTTTCATCATCAGCATCAAACATATGTTGGTAAGGAATCATTACCAACATATTATCATACTGTCCTGTATATAATTATATATATCATTTGTTGACACCCGTTTCTTGATGCGCCGCTACGGCACAACCTGCGCCCCCCCAAGTCCGACAGTAAATAAGGACTGCTTACTTAAACGGAAACATACGGGAAGCTCTTGGGCCAGCAGGTCAAAAACAACGTTTCTTATGATCTTTGGGACAAGTCCCGCTCTCCAGACATTGATAACAGATTTCGTTGGGCATCACCTCGCCCGCGAAAAACTGCCTGATGTTCTCGGCCGTCGTATCCGCGATATTGCGCAACGCTTCGTCGGTCAGGAACGCCTGGTGGCTAGTAACGATCACATTCGGCATGGCGATCAGCAGGGCCAGTACATCATCCTGGATAATTGACGCCGACTGATCCTCATAGAATAAGTCGGCCTCTTCTTCATAGACGTCCAGTCCGGCGCCACCGACTTTCTTCGCCTTGATCGCTTCAAGCAGAGCCTCACTGTCTACCAGCGCACCACGGGAAGTGTTGATGATATACACGTTCGGTTTCATCAGGGCCAATGTTTTCGCATTGATGATATGCCTGGTCTCCGGGGTCAGCGGACAATGCAGCGATATGATGTCACTACGCTCGCACAACGCCTCGACGCTGAGATATTCGACGCCGAGATCCTTGGCCGGATATGGATCATAGGCAACTACATTCATGCCGAAGCCCTTGCAGATATCGATGAAAACTCGTCCGATCTTCCCCGTACCGATCACTCCCACGGTCTTGCCGTGCAGGTCGAAGCCGGTCAATCCATTAAGACTGAAATTGAACTCGCGCGTCCGCACATACGCATGCTGGATACGGCGGACCAGCGTCAGCAACAACGCCATCGCATGCTCCGCCACCGCATAGGGTGAATACGCGGGAACCCGCACAATATGGAGTTGGCCAAACGCCTGCTTGAAGTCTATGTTGTTGTAGCCGGCGCAACGCATCGCCAGAAGCTTGACGCCATCGCGGACCAGCGTATCGACGACTTCGCCATCGACTGTATCATTGACGAACGCGACCACGACATCGTAGCCCTTGGCCGTCGCAGCGGTATTCTTGTTCAGTTTGTGTTCAAAATATGTGATGTCCAGACCATGATGCTCCTTGATCCTGTCAAACCAAAGGCGATCATAGGCCTTGGTATCATAGAATGCGACTTTAATTTTTTTCATGCCCTTGCTCTCCTCACATGTCCAATATACAAATAAATGGCTACATCGCCCATGAAAGGCTGAAAAGGGGTTTACAAAGAAGTATCATTCATGTTGAATCGTGGGCATGAATACGTATTGTGTCATTGGAAGCCTCTACTACAGTTTGACCACGACATGCGGAAGCCTTCCCCAACCCGGCGACCACACACAGGTCGAGGACCTCCGGGCATCGTTCGGAGGTCAGGGAGGGAACATCGCTGTAGCATTGGCGAAATTCGGTGCGAAAGTCAGTTTTATCGGTAAAGTCGGTTCTGACAGCTTCGGAAAAGCATACAAGGACGCACTGCAAAAGCTTGGAGTCCAGACATCGGATATCAAGACGGAGGCAAAATGCTCGACCGGCATGGCGTTGCTGAATATCGACGCTTCGGGACGGAAGACTGAGCTTCTGTATTCGGGAGCGAACAGCAAACTAGACAACGCCTACCTCAGCCTCCATGCGGATACGCTCCGGCAATGCGACTACCTGCTGCTACAAGGGGACATTCCTGCGCAGACGGCGATTCTCGCGAAGGAACTGGCGAGGAAAGCTGGCAAGACGATTTTCTTCGACCCTGGCGTGCACATCCAATATCCATCGGTCATCTATGACATGCTCGACTATATCACCCCGAACCAGGAAGAGACGAAGGTATTGACGGGAGTTGAAGTCCGCGACACGACAAGCGCGAAACGAGCGGCGGCTTGGTTTTTGAAAAAAGGGGTCCAGCATGTCGTCATTACCTGTGGTGCGGACGGACTGTACTATTTCGACAAGGAAGGCGGACAATACTACAGCGCCTATCGGGATATCAAGGTAGTGGACGCACTGGACGCAGGAGATATCTTCAACGCCGCGTTCGCCTTCGCCATAGGCCGGGGAGACGATGTGCAGGACGCCGTATATTTTTCCCAAGCGGCAGCGGCGGTCTCACTCCAGCACAAAGGGGGCGCACAAGCTTCTATCCCCTCTTTGATGGAAATTGAAATCTTGTGCAATAGTCAGTTGTTGGATAATTTTACAATATAACATACCGTATTCGGCATATTATATATCATTTAATCAATTCGTACATTCTACATGAGCGGAAGATTCGTCCGGCGCCTCTCCCTCTCTTATTTGTCTTTTGCATCCAACCCGGTATCGGCCTATCATGCCGTCCGCGTTATTTTTGCCGTGACGGCACAGCAGAGAATTGCGGCGAGCAGGGTGGATAGGATATCCGCCACAGGCTGCGCCCACACAAGACCATCGGCCCCAAGGAAATTCTGGAAAATGAACAGCGCCGGGATATAGATCAACCCCTGGCGGCTCAAATTGAGCACCAGCGACGAGACCGCCGCGCCCATGGACTGCAAGGCGTTGGTCAAAACATAGAATACTCCGAAGAGACAACTTGTGGTCAGCAGGATACGCACGAAGCGAACGGCATAGATGAACGCACTTCCTTCCGCCAGGAACGCATGGACTATCTGATCGGTGAACAAATAACACACCAAAGTCAGCACAATGCTCAATATGAGCGCAAAGCACAGTGAGAAACGAAGGATTTTTCTATAACGTTCCCAGTTTTTCGCTCCGACGCAATAGCCAAGCAATGGCTGCACCCCTTGCCCCAGGCCAATGCAGACCATACCGGTTATCATAGTTACCTTCATGGCCACCCCGATCCCCGCAAGCGCCATGTCCCCATATCCGGACATCCGGCCATTCACGATAATCTGGGAGACACTCATCAACAGCGACCCCAACGAGGCGGGGATACCGATCGCAAGAACTCCGCTACAGACTTTGCCCCGGACGGCGAAGTCCTTCATACGGACGCTTAACAGTGACTTGCCACGCAGAAAGTACAAGATATAGTAGCCTGCGCCGACAACGTTTCCTATCACCGTCGCGATTGCCGCACCAGCGATGTTCCATCCAAAGCCAAGAATCATCATTGGATCCAGGACGAGATTGAGAAGATTGCCGACCAGCATTCCCATCATGGCTTTCGAGGATTGCCCTTCAGCACGCAAGATGTTGGAATAGCAGTTGCCGATCAACACGAATGGACCGCTGAGGCAAACAATATTCAAATAGCATTTCGCCAGTTCCCATGTATTCGGGCTTGCGCCGATTACAGCGAGAAGCCGATCCATGAACAACCAGAATAGCACCGACATGACACTGCCGATAAGCACGCAGCTCCACATGCAGAAGGAACAGACTTTTTGGGCATATTCCTTTCGGCCCTCTCCCATGGCGCGTGAAATCACCGAAGTTCCCCCGATGCCGAATACCGTTCCGACAGCCATGAAGATCAGGAACACGGGAGTGGCAAGCGATACGGCGGCGACCTGCATGGCGTCGTGAGTCTGACCGATGAAGAATGTATCGGCAAGATTGTATATCAGCACCATGAGCATAGCCGCCATGGCGGGGATCGCATTCTTGAGCACAGCCTTCGGGACGGGCATGGAACTGAACACTTCCAGCGATTGTACGTCACGCATCGTTTTTCCTCCAATATCCGATAGCATCATATTGATAGCATACTATCAATATCCATACAATATATTCCTTCTCTTTCATCACATGTGCCTTATTTCATATTGTCGCTGACTTTTTGCAGCAAGACGTTGAATATCTCCCGCTCAGCCGAAGTCAGGCCGGAAAGCAGTCTGTTTTCCGCATCCTTCATACGGGCTTCCGCCGTCTGGCAACATCGTTGACCCGCTTCCGTGATCCTGATGATCTTAATTCGTTTGTCTTCGGTACTTTCACGGCGCATGACCAGCCCCTTCCGCTCCAGCCTGACAACGATTCCCGCCGTTGTTGACTGAGCGACATGGAGGAGCTTTTCCAATTCCTTCAAGGGAACGTCGCGGTCGCCAAGCTCATGCAGGTGCATCAAGGCCATGACCTGTGCCATCGTCAACCCCTGGCTGCGAAGTGCATTGTTGGAATCCTGCTCCAGCGTGTCGTGGAGCTGTTTGATGAGTACCCCGCAGGGATTTCGCGCCGCCATATCCATCACCTCTGCCTATATATGATATATATATGTAGTGGATATATCGTCCCAAGTCAATATTATGCTATTGAATCAATGCCAATAGATCTCTCAAGAACATATCTCGAACCGGTCAACCGGGGAGGGATAGGAATACCTTTTCATAGCCGTACTATCGGGTGTATGGCGGTCTTGGAATTTGGACTTTACAGATGTACGGTTCACAGACTTGGCCGCCGTTTCATTGACTTTTCTATGGGACGGCATACATAATCGTTTGTGTGGAAAATTTTTCCACGACGGGCTTTCGCACCGTCGGAATACAGGGAATCGCCAAAAGGAGCGTAGATTCCGATGAAAGAACAGGGCAAGCCGCACGGCGCGGCGGAAGTTTCAGTACATCCTGTATTTCAAAGAAAAAAACTCAACCCGCAAAAACTGTCTCCTTTCGGTTTTACTCGGCAAGATGACCGGTATGTATATTCCACGGACATCATGGACGGGCAATTCACCATGACGGTCTCCATTGCGGAAACTGGAGAAGTCAGCACCGTGCTACGGGAATTCGACTCTGAGGATGAATACATACTACACCGCATACAGGGGACTACCGGCGCGTTCGTGGGGCGAGTAAAGGAAGAATACGAAACTATCCTGCGCGCCATCGCGGAACAATGCTTCGAGCCGGACTGTTTCGCTAGCGAGGAGGCGAAGGACATCATCCAGTATGTCCGGGAAACATATCAGGATACGCTGGAATTTTTGTGGAAGCGATTCCCGGACAATGCGATTTTCCGGAGGAAAGACACAAGCAAGTGGTATGCCGCCCTGTTGGCGGTGCCTAAACGGAAACTTGGCTGTAACTCCGATGAAACCGTCGACATCCTCGACTTGCGCATGCCCGTCAACGACGCGGCGACCATAATAGACCTCAAGCGATTTTTCCCCGGCTACCATATGAACAAAAACCACTGGTACACGATATGTCTGGATGGTTCCGTACCGATTGAAGAAATCTGCCGGAGAATCGACATAAGCTACGGCCTGGCGAAATGATACACTTGCCATGCACACAGGAAACGGCTGGACGAATTCATCATCAGGAATGATTCAATGAAGTATGGCGAGCTTCGCGGGATGACGATAGTTCCGCAAGAACGGCACAGATGTCTCCATCGATGCATATGGATTTTGCGGCGATGTCGTCAGGAGCATAGGCTTCCCCCTGATTGACGCAGGCATATACGGAGTCCGGCCACCGGCGAGCCATGCTCCAGAAGGGAAACTTGATGATCGATGGCGTATTCCCTCCAACGCCTAGTTCCAGAAACAAAACGCGGGCATTGTTCCGTTCGTTCAGGAACCGGGCATAGCGTGTCGCCGCCTCATGCCATCCCGCGTCCTCTACAAACGTATCGTCCACACGCAGGTTCATCGCCATGGGTTTGCCGCATACCGGGCAATAGGGAATCAAAGATGAAGGAATCCGCATGCCCTCCTGTGATTCAACCATTTTCCGTACAGCGGCTTCGTTGTCGTACGTCTTGTCATGGCAGGCTTTTGAGCATTGCCACAAACCGTAGTCACCCTGTGTATAGAAGAGACGGCGCTTGTCAAAGCCCGCCTTCTGGAAGCAGTGGTCGACATTGGTGGTAAGCACGAAATAATCCTTTTCCTCCACAAGTTCCAACAGTCGTCGGTATACGGGCTTCGGGGTATCCATGTAGCGGTTTACAAAGATATGACGACTCCACCAAGCCCAGTATTCCTCCAACGAACGGTATGGGTAGAATCCACCGGAATACATATCATGTATGCCATACCGATCCCGAAAATCAGTGAAGTATGCATCGAAACGTTCACCGGAATAGGTCAGCCCCGCTGCGGAAGAAAGTCCGGACCCCGCGCCAATCAGAATAGCGTCGGCACGTTCAAGTTCAATGGAGAGAAGCTCTATTCGTCGTAAGGAGCCGTCTATAGATCGCATAGTCCTTTTCTGTAAAAACATTGAACACCACCTTCAATTCCAATCCTGTTTCCTCCAACCAGTCCCTGACGGTCCCGACCGCGATGCTTGCCGCCAATTCCTGAGGAAAACGATACACGCCTGTAGAAATACAACAACAGGCGAAGCTGCCCAGCCCCATCTCTCCGGCTTTTCTCAGACAGGACCGGTAGCATCTTCGCAGATCGTTCCGGTTGCCGTCAGTCACACGGTCCTGGACGATGGGGCCGACGGTGTGGAAGATATATCGGCTTGGAAGATTGTATGCTTTCGTCACTTCGACTTCACCGTTCGGCTCCAGGCCCCCCTGCATCAGCTTGTTGCAGTCCAGCCTCACCTGAACGCCGGCGTTGGAATGGATGACATTGTCGATACAGTCATGCAATGGATGGAAGCAACCCAGCAAGGCTGGATTGCAGGCGTTCATGATCGCATCGACTTTCAACCGCGTAATATCTCCGCGCCACAGTCCTACATTTCCTATAAAACTGATTTCCGATAAGGAAACGGTGCCTCGTTGACGCGCCGTTTCGGAAAGATAGGCGTCCTGCAACCGCAAAAAAACATCCGATACCGGTTTTGGGGGGCGTACATTGCACAAGGCACGAAAATGGAGCGCCTTTTCAGCGTCGGAAAGATCCTGCGGAACGCTTTCATTCCGTTCCGCATAGAGAATCTCAAGCAATCTATCAAGAATGGAGATATTCATTGTACGAGCCTCCTGATTGCCCATATCCACGATAGGCGGCCGAGTATTGGTGGCGGCACTGTCTCGCAAGATTTCCCCGCAGCGGTTTCGCCGTTCCAGCCATTGCTTCGCTCCCCATTGAGAATATGATGGAACACACATGGCAAGCCACTTGTTGTAACTATATGAATTACAACATAGCATACTATACGCCGCCCTCCGTTGTAATGTCAATAGTCACGCTATCGAACCTAACGATAGATTCTGAAAGTACCGCGGGCAGTCAACGCGAAGCTGTACCGTCGCGCTCAAAAAGCCCGCCGCACGCACTGGGGATGTCGTTATCCGATCCTGCCGTCGAGCTCCCGCACAAGATCCGCGAACGTGGTTTCCCGCAGCTTCCGCTCCATGGCCGCCTGGGCGTCCAGAAGATGCCCGTCCAGCACCGCATGTATGTTTTTGCCGACGGGACACGCTGGATTCGGGTTGTCGTGGAAGTTGAACAGTCCGTCCTCGACACTGTCTACAGCCTTGTAGACGTCCAGCAATGTGATGTCTTTCAGCGGCTTGATGATACTCGCTCCCCCGCTCCCCGCCTTGACATCTACGATTCCGGCCTCTTTCAACGATCCGAGAGTACGGCGGATGATCACGGGATTCACGTTAACGCTGGATGCGATGAATTCAGAGGTCGTCTTATAGTCCTTGCCGAACGTATGTATCGCAAGCAAAGTATGAACCGCCACAGTGAACCTGGATGTTATCTTCATTCATTCGGCCTCCATAATTCCGACGCAACAGCCCTAATATACATCATCATCATTGTGCTATCAACAGTTACAACACAACAAGAAGGGACAACTGCGAACAAACGGAGGATAACGGACATCGATACTTGACAAACCTTGATAGGCATGCAATTGTAAGGCGGTGCGTAAGGGAGTAGTCAGCGCCTGACGGCGTGGCGGAGTCAACATACTGGAGACGACCTTGTTTCCTGGCTTTGTTTTAAATGACGAGACTTATCTGTGGATGACAGATGGGTCTTTTTTTTATGCCGTCTGCCACCGGAAAACCACCTCTAGGAGGACAGGATGGGCATTGGAGAATTAATCGTCATCGCTGTCGGTCTTTCAATGGACGCCTTCGCGGTTTCAGTCTGCAAAGGGCTTTCGGTTCAGAAGGTCAGCATCAGGCACATGTTGATAGCGGGTCTCTACTTCGGAGGATTCCAAGCCCTGATGCCCGCATCAGGGTACTTGCTCGGCATCCAATTTCAAACCCTGATTACCAATGTCGATCATTGGGTTGCTTTCGCCCTCCTTGGCTTGATCGGGTTCAACATGATACGGGAATCTCGTTCACAGGAGGAATGCTGCAACGATTCCTTCAGTTTCAAGACTATGCTGCCGCTGGCCGTCGCCACCAGCATCGACGCGCTGGCCGTCGGGATTTCCTTCGCGTTCTTGCAGGTGGACATTATCCCCGCCGTCTGCTCAATCGGCGCAATTACGTTCTTATTCTCCGCCGCGGGCGTCAAGATCGGCAATGTGTTCGGCGCCAAGTACAAATCCAAGGCGGAGCTTCTCGGCGGTATCATACTGATTCTGATGGGTCTCAAAATATTGCTGGAGCATCTGGGAGTATTTGGTTGACCGTGGCCGCCATCCGCTTTTCCCTGGGGTGGCGGCGTGCAGATTTCTGGTGCGCAAAAGGGGTCTCAAGGTGGCGAACCTGCTTCCAGGAAGGTGGATAGGCGGCCTTTGCGGACTTAATCATCCCCATGGCATCAAACTCATATGAACAACAGACTTCCCTTGCATGCAAAAAAAAGTCAATCGCAAAGGACGATGCAAGTGGATATTTTGTGTCCGTATAGCAAAAGGGGCCATCGCACCCGCGAGCATTTTCACCCAACGCCATGCGACAGCCCCCTATGAGCAAACCGGCTATGCCAGAGGAGGTCTACAGCACCTCGACTTCGGACTCAAAGCAACCGATTCCCTCGTCGGGATATTCCCGGCGCAGGCTTTCGACAAGTTTCTTCAACTTGAAGGCGTCGTCGTCGGAAACGACCATCATGTACCAGGAATTCAATTGCGGCCACACGCTGTCGCCCATCTTGGGATTGCAGCAACCGCGCCCCATCACATCAGGAACCTTCGTATACTTGTCCGCGACGTGGAGCAACTGGCATTGATAGATAAAATCCTCTTCAAGAGCCTGGCTCAGTATGATGTCCATCCGTTTCATCTTCATCGCTTGTCCTCCTTGCCGTCACCGGGGTTCGACCATTTGACGGAATGTCCGGAAATCATCGTCCGGGAATCGTTATCGGCCCCGGATTGTCCAGAAGACTCCAATATAGGATGGGAAGCTGGAACATCGCCATCAGGGACGACCTCATCTGGAACGGCAGCGCTTGGAATGGCAGCGCTTGGAATGGCTGCGCTTGGAATGGCTGCGCTTGGAATGGCTGCGCTTGGAACGGCAGCGCTTGGAACGGCAGCCTTCGCGGATACGTCATTCTTTTCAAGAGAAGAATCCTCGCCGGACTTGGATGAATTGGCGGCATCCACAGCCGTTGCCGTCGTCGTTCCATCGACGGAGGATGTCCGCAGGACATCGTAGACCGAAGCCTCTGCCGCCGCTTCCATGATTTTTCTCTTCTTCCGCATCCGTTTGTCCTTGCCATAGTTGAATAGGTAATAGAGTACGGGCATCAGGAACAACGTCATCAGCGTCCCGAAAGAAAGACCGCCAAGAACCGTCATGCCGATGGGCTGAACCAACGCGGCATTGCCGCTGGAGGAGAATGTCATGGGGACCAGCGCCAGCACAGTGGTCAGCGTGGTCATGAGGATCGGGCGCAGGCGGCTTTTCGCCGCGGCGACACAGGCATCCTCAAGCCCATAGCCGCGCTTGCGAAGCAGATTCATGTAGTCGATCAGGACAATACCGTTGTTGACGATGATTCCTACCAGAATCAACGCGCCGATAGCGGTGATCATGCTCAACGTCTTGCCCATCAGCAGATAGACGACCACAATGCCGACAATCGACAGCGGAATGGTGAACAGGACGATGAACGGATCCTTGAAGGATTCAAACTGACTGGCCATGACGGCGAACACAAGTATGATCGCCATGATGATGATCAGGAAGAAAGTCTCAAGTCCCTCCGTGAGCATCTGGTAGTCGCCGCCGAAGGTGATGAACACCGAATCATCAGCCGGAATCCGCGTGTTGATCAGGTTTTCGACCTGCTTCTGAACCTGGTCGATGCTCATGCCCGGCGCAGGCAGCGCGGTAACGTGGATGGAACGGGCCTGGTTCTCCCTGAGAATCGAGGTCGGGGAAGTGGTTTCCACATACGTGGCGAAGTTGGAGAGAGGAATCTTCGTACCATTGCCGTTGGTTACGGAAACCTGCTCCAGATCGACCAGTTGCGCCTTGTCAGAGTCGGGAAGTCCGATGATAATGTCGGTTTCCTCCCCGCCCTTATAGTATCTGCCGACCGTCAGGCCGTCTATGTTCGCCTTCAACTCGGAATTGACTCCCGCTATCGTCAGACCGAGGGCATACATCCGCTCACGGTCGATCACCAGCTCCACCTGCGGCAGACCTTCGGTCATGGAGGTCTGGACGTCGGTGACGAACTCGCCCCCCTCTTCCTGCAACAAGGTCTTTATTTGCTGGGTCATGGCGCGGACGGCATCCATGTCATCGCCCTTGACGGCGATATCCACGCCTCCGCCGCTGATACTGTTCAGAGAAGAACTGGAAATGGTGAAATCGGCTCCGGGGAATACATTGAACAGTGGCCGGACCTTCTCCTTGGCGGAGTTCACCGTATCCCATGCGGCGACCTGAGCGACATCGAAACCTTTCCGTTCTTCAGGTGAATAGAACGACAAAGTTAGCGTCGCGCTATTCGTCCCGCCCCCCATGAGCGACGTTCCTCCGATGGAAACCGTACTGCTCTTCACCCCAGAAATATTTTTCTGAACGAGTGTCTCAAACGTACATATTGTCTCGTTCGTCACTTCTATATTGGTTCCCTGGGGCATCGTCAGGTTGATGGTAAGGGTAGTATCCTCCTGCTCCGGCATATAGACGAAGCCGATGCGGGGTATCGCCATCACGCTCAGAACCAATGCGACCAGTACGATGGCGACAATCAGCAACTTATGGCGTACCGAGAACCGCACCGCCTTGGAATAGCCATTGTCAACCGCATCGAAGAAACGGGTCATGACCTTGTTCAAGCCTTTTTTATTGCGTTTCTTGACGTTCTCCAGCTTCAAGTATTTAGAAGCGAGTACGGGAACAAGTACAATGGCGAACAGCAGGCTGCATACCAACGAAATGACGACGGTAAAAGCGAGGCCCAAGAAGACCTGCTTCATCATTCCCAATCGGGAGCCGAACATGATCATCGGCAGAAATACGCAGATCGTGGTCAGCGTACTACTGGTGATCGCCATGGTCATTTCCTGGGAACCGAGAATCGCGGCGACATCCGCCTTCGCGCCTTTCTCGCGATAGCTGTAGATGTTCTCCAATATGACGATCGAGTTGTCGACCAGCATGCCGACGCCGAGCGCCAGCCCCGCCAAGGTCATCATGTTCAGGGTATGGCCGGCGAAATACATGATCCCCAACGTCACGATCAGCGAGACGGGAATCGTCAGGCCGATGATACCGGTACTCTTGAAGCTCCGGAGGAAGAACAGCAGCACGAGGATAGCCAGGACCGCGCCCTGGATCGCGGAATCGAGAACGGTCGAGATCGCTTCATTGATGATGTCGGTAGTGTTGGAAGTCTCCGCCAGCTCAACGCCTGCGGACAGGTTTTCCAGAATACCCGGCATCTCCTTACGAATCTGCTCGACGGTCTGTACCGAGTTCTTGCTGCTCTGTTTCTGCACCGAAAGCAGCACGCAGGGAGAGCCATTGAGATAGGCGTAGCTGCTGATCGGCTTGTACCCTTCGGAAACCTCGGCTATGTCCCCCAGCAGGATACGATGCACCTCCACGCCGGTCGCGGCGGGAGTTCCCGCCTTGTAGGCCACCACGGTGTTGCGGATATCGTCCAGCGACTGGAACTGCCCGCTGGTGGTGACGCTGTAGTCCACCCCGCTCTCGGTGACGGTGCCGCTGGCGGAACGGATGTTCTGCGCGGCGAGCATCTGCCCGACCTGCGTGATCGTCAGTCCATACGCCTCAAGACTGTCGCGGGAGATGTCGATGTCTATCGCCTTCTCCCGGCCACCGCTGATCGAGACGGACGCCACGCCCTCGATTTGCTCCAGGCGGGGTTGAACGACATCTTCCGCGATCTGCCTCAGTTCCTCCAACGAACGGTCACCGGTCAGGGCGATTGTCATGATGGGGATCATGGAGGGATCCATCTTCAGGATGACGGGAGACGTGACCTCGTCCGGAAGATAGTTCCTGACCAGGTCGATACGGTCACGGACCATGTTGGTCGCTTCCGCCAAGTCCGTCCCGTCAGTGAACTCCAGCATGATCATGCTGGACCCCTGATTGGAAACCGACTGCATCGTCTTCAGGCCGGATATGCCCGACAGGGAGCTTTCCAGGGTGCGGGTGACTTTATCCTCGACTTCCTCCGGACTTGCGTTGGCATATGCCGTCGATACGACGATGTACGGCATCTCCATTTCCGGGAACAGGTCGATCGGCAACAGCGTCGTGGCATAGATGCCCAGCGCCGTCAGCACGATGAATATGATCAGTACGGTGGTAGGTTTGCGTACCGCCAGTTTTGACAAGGACATCAGCGGATCTCCTCTATCGTGGAAGCTACGTTGACCGCGCTACCGTCGGCAAGCAGGTTCTGTCCCTTGACGATGACCTTGTCGCCCATCCGGAGGCCTTCAAGGACCTCCACTACATTGCCTGTCCGTATACCAAGGGTCACGCTCCGCCGTTCGGCGACCGCGGGGTTCTTCCTGTCGTTCGCGACGAATACATAGGACCGCCGGTCGCTTATCAATACGGCGCCATACGGCACGACGACGCAGTTTTCCTTATGCTCGGTGAATACCTGGATTCTGGCGTACATGCCGATGATGATCCTGTCGTCCGGCTTATCAAGCGTACAGGTGACTTTCAGCGTGCGGCTCCCGGTATCCAACGTCGGGCTGACCTTCGTGACGGTGGCGGCGAAGGTCTCTCCCGGATATGCGGTGAACGTGATTTCAGCCTTCTGCCCCACATGAATCTGGGACACATACCGTTCCACGACATTGAAGGCAATTTCCAGGTTCTCAGTGTCGCTGATTTTGCCCAACGACATGGTAGGGGCCACCGTCACGCCGACGACGGGAATAAAGGCCGTAATGGTGCCATCCTTGATCGCCTTTACCTGGCTGAGGTTATAGGTCGTTCCGGGGCGGGATGGATCGATATCGAGCAAGACCTGGTCCTTGACCACGCGGTCTCCGATTCCGACATAGACGTTCGCGACCTTGCCGGAGAGTTCGGGAAGAATATCCACGTTGACGGAGGCGGATACATCGCCGCTGAACCTCAGATAGGATGTGATGGACTCCGGCGTGACCTGATATATCTGGACGGGAATCGCCACAGTCTCCGGCGCCGCCGCGGCGGGAGCCGTGGTAGATTTCGCGGCGGTCTCCGTCTTGGAGCAACCAACCATGACGCCTATCGTCAACAGAGCTATGAGACAGAGCGCGACGGCGCTCTTGCAGTACGTTGTCTTATTCATTTGATGATACTCCTCTGTATCGCATATTCAAGGTCAAGCAAGGCCGACAAATATGTATATTGTTCGCTCAACCGGCCAAGCCTCGCCTGGTCGAGCTGTAGTTGCGCATCCCGGACGTCCAGCAGTTCGGTGGAGCCGTACCGGTAGGATTCCTCCGTCAGCGTATAGACCTTCTGGGCGAGCGCTATGCTCCGTTCGCTGTTTTCGATAGCCAGGCGAGATTGTTCCAGCGTGGTCAGCAGGTTGAGGATTTCAACCGTGGCGCTCTGTCGCAGTACCAGCTCGCTGGTCGCCAGCTTGCCGATATTATCCTGCAAATCCTTCAATTTCTGTCGTGAACTGGACCAAGGAAGCAGATTGGTAAGGTTCATGGCCACAGTTACGCTCATGCTCCCGTTGTCCGAATAGTTGTCCGCGATCATAGGGCTCGTTCCCACCGTTCCACCCCAATCCCTGGAAATATCTTTGATCATCGGTTGATAGGAAGCGCTCAATGAAATAGTCGGAACGTTGACCTGCATCTTCAACGCCTTTTCCTGGGTCTTCAGCACCTCCGCCTGCTTGCCGAGCTTGGCGATATCGAACCGGTTGTCCAAGCTGGACAGACTGGATTCAGCGTCGATGTCGTAGAAATCAAGTCCAATTTCTCCTTGGAGGACGATGTCCGTATCGACAGGAAGCCCGAGCAGCATGGCGAAGGTCCTTTTCTGCTGAACGAACGCCTGCTCCTGTTTTTGCAGGCTCGATACGGCGTTGTCATAGGCGGTCTGGGCCTGGAGGACCGTCAGCTCAGGAACATAGCCAGCCTTGAAGCTCGCTTCGGCCTGGCTCGCCCGTGATTCAGTATTCTTCAGCGATTCTCTCTGGAGTTCCAGGCTTTCCTGTTGCAGGAGCAATCCGTAGAACAGCTTGCGGACATTGAGGACCGTCTGCTGCCGCTGTTCTTCGTAAGTGATCAGTCCCGCCTCATATTGTCTGTGGGCAAGGTCTATGTTGGTGATCAGCGCCGGGTTGAAACTCCACGAGGCGGATATTCCTCCGACGAAGCTGACCGTAGGATCTTTGACGCCCAGGGAAGTGAACGACGACTGGTTGCCCCGGTTCAGGGTCGCCGTGACCTGGACGGTCGGCAATAGTCCGTTCCAGCCGTTCTTGTCGGCCCGCGCCTGCACATCGAGATCCATGGCCGCCAGTTTCAGGCTGCCGTTGTTCTGCAACGCATACTCCACGGCCTGGTCTTCCGTCAGCGTCATCGTCCAACAGGAAGCCAGGACGCACGACAGCAGAAACAGCGTGGCGATGGCTCTTTTCTGTATTCTCATCTCTTTTCTTCTCCCAAATATATTCCACGATACATACGGGGCGAGAGCATCCCCGCTCCGGTCGCCCGCATCAACGCAATCGCACCCAGGACAACGGACGGGCTCCTTATGCTCTCATTTCATCATCACCCGTATCTGAACGAGCACCGCCTACCCCGCGCTGTATCAGCCGATAAAGGGATTCGTCAGAATAGCCAGACGGGTAGAATTCCGGACACAGTCTCTTCATAAAACAAAAGCTGAACGGCAAGAACATGACCCATCGGGAAATCAGATCTGAATCTACGTTTTCCTGATCGCAATACTCCTGGAATTGTTCATGGAAGCGATCCAGTTCAGGATTTTGCCGAGGCTGGAAGTCAACACGCTCGAAGTCATCGCAGCTGCAGTCCAATTTACCGTTCATGCAAATCCAACTGATGATGCAATCGGAAAGCGGAATCGACTGGGCGCAATACGACGAGGATGTCGCAAGGACTACATAGATCGCTTCGGATAGGGATTGGGCGCAAGCCAACCGCTTGGTCAAAACCGTGCCGAAATTGAGGAATTCCTTGATTACGGTCTGGCGGATCAGGGTTTCCTTATTCGCATAGGTCGCATACAACGTACTGTTGGCCAAGCCAAGCTCCGCAGCTACGCGTTCGACTGAAATTCCCAACGGACTGTATTGTTCCAATACTCGTCCCAACGCAATAAAAAAACGGTCCTGCGTCGTTTCCTGTGCGGAGACTTCGGCTATGCTGTCGAGTTCTTCCATCCGTTGGACGGTAATCGATCCAAAACAGGGAAATCCATGTTCTATCAACAGAGACACGGAGTCGGCGTACTGATGAATCATAGCAGTGTCACCGGGATAGTCGCTCACCATCTGCATGAGGAAAAAGCACATGGTCGCCATGTCGAAACACTTTTGAACAGAACGGATGTCCGAGGTTCCAAATACCTCCAGCAATGTCGTGGTCGCGACGCTCGACTGAGAATTGAACGCCCTTTGAATGAGGTATGGCAATAGTTCTGGTTTTTCACTGAAAAAGAGGGCGAGGACTTCAAACACCTTTGACCGGGATTCAGTCTCCGGCAAAGCGGACTTGTCGATTGCCAGCAACTGGTCGCGCAAGACAAGAATCTGGTTCAAGACCTGCGTTTCAAGCGTATCGAACAATTCCTGTTTATTCTTGAAATGTCGGAATATCGCGGTTTTTGAAACTCCTACCCGCTTCGCGATCATCGCCAAGGAAATATCCTCGAAACGCAATGAACTGAAAGCGAACAGTGTCTCCCTCAATATTCTTTCTTTCGTATCCCGAGCCACATGCGATCTCCATTTGTTACCGAATTTTCGGTAACAAATATAGGAACTACACAACGGGACGTCAATACATTACATGAAAAATCCACAAAACGACAACAATGTTCACCAAAGAGGAATCACGACCTCTGACAGAACGTCGATCAATAGCTGGTAGTCGCCGTCGATGGCGGAAATATCGGCTTCGAGCATCCTGTCGGGGGCGACCTTGTACCATTCGATGTCATATCCGGCGTTCAAGGCGAGCTGGTAGAAGAACAGGCGCGCCGCGCGGCCATTGCCGTCCCGAAACGGATGCAACGCCTCGACCTCCCCCATGTAAAAGGCGAAATCGTTGATGAAGTCATCCCTGCCGAGATTCTTCAGATAATGATCGTTGCGAAGCTTCCCGAAAATCTCGGAAGCCATGTCGTCGATAAAGTCAGGCTGGCAGAACACCGTCCGCTTCGCCGCGGCGACCTCGCGTACCTGCCCGCTACTGGGATAGATGTCACCGAACAACCGTTCATGGATAGCTTTCAGGCGATCAAAATCAAACTGTGTATCGATGGGTTCCAACAGTATTTCCGCTGTGCGGACATTGACGAATCTCGTCTCCACCTCGCGAAGCCGGTCCCTATCCATGATATTGAAGAAATTCGTCAGGCAGCCGGTACCGGGATAGACATCTCCTTCGTCAGCGGAAGGGATATATTCCGCGGGAAGCCGCAGTTCTTCGACAAGCGCCTCTATAGCGTCATCGGCGGTACGATCCTCATCGAGGACTTCCCTGAGGACATCTTCTTCCGTCTCCTCCAGCAAGAAGCCCTCGGCTTCCTGATTGAACCTGATATAGTCGATGCACGCTTGCATACGGCCTGATTTCATTACGCCCTCACCGTCCTTTCGATTGGGGACATGGGGAAAGATCATACTTGTCCCGGCACGTCCTTACTGCGTCCACTGGATATTTCTCTGCGTTCTTACGGAGCTTGTCCATAACCACGGCATCGAGATCCAAGCCCAGCAGATCAGCGAACTGAACCAGATAGATCAGCACATCGGCCAATTCATCCGCCATTTCGTCCTTGTCATGCGCCACGGCTTCGCCGGAATCGACCCATTGGAACAATTCCAGCAGTTCCGAAGCTTCCAAGGAGATCGATATCGCCAAATCCTTCGCCGTATGGAATCGCCGCCAGTTCCGTTCATCGCGGAATGTACGAATCGCCTCCAGTGTCTCCTGTTTCATATGGTCAATGATACCTATAGCGGGCGAGACTGGTCAAGGGAGAAATCCCATGCCTGTTCTTTTATCACCCAGAGGGCATTCGCCAGCACCGCCAAATTACATATTTCGTCGGTCAGGGCATGTAGTAACGTTGAGGAGGCAACCCATCTCATCTATATCACATACCGCTGAGGCTTGCCCCGCATCGCTGACATCACTCAGGTCATTGATACACCAACCACTCATCATATGCCTTCCTTCAGTTTCTCCTGATATACATGCACACTCCATTCGGCAGTCAGTCCAACTATCGACCCAGTTCCGATTAAAGAATATCGTAAAAACAGGCAAAGCCAACAATGATATCCAGCTATTCTATATGGTTGAGACAACGGAGCTGGCTGAAACGAAGTCGGATGAAATGGAAAACACAGAACCAAATACCCCGCGCAGACGCCAGCGCCCGACAGATCAACATCAAAAGCATCAAAATCAAATTTACAGACCGTATGCCTACAAACCTCTCAACAACAAAAACAGACCAGTTCACCTATTGGACAGACATGAAATGTAATTTCTTCCGTGGCGTCCTCGTGATCCAGGCAACGGTATCCAATATGGTCTGGTATAGGTCTCTCGGCTGATAGCCCAATTCCCTTGTCGCCTTGTCGTGCGAGAACCTGTCGTTGCTTTTCAACGCATACAATGAATACTTGGTGTAGAGCGGCCGTTTTTTCCGTAGACGGGCGCCCCAGCCGAACAATGGGGCGAAAGCGCGAGCCATCCACATCGGCAGAACGGGAAGCTTCCGGCCTCCCCATATGGATTTGACCATTCCAAGAATATCTTTAATCTCATAATGACGGTTCGACAGGATGAAGCACTCCCCGCTCCGACCTTTTTCTATGGCGGACAGACAACCCGCCGCGACATCCCTGACATCGACGAAATCATAGCCGCCGTTGACACAGGCGGGAAGCTTGCCGTGAATATAGTCGCTGACCATCTGCACAAGATGGTTGTGGGATGAATCATAAGGACCAAGGATACCCGACGGATGGACAACTACGGCATCAAGCCCTTCCCGTACCGCGTCAAGGACGATCTGCGTAGCCTCGGCTTTCGTCTTGGCATATCCGCCGACCACCGCGTCGGCGGAGAACCGGCCCACCTCTTCCAACACCGAGAGCTTGTCCTTCTCCGGTATCGCATGAACGGAGCTTACGTACAGTAATCGTTTCGCATGGTGTTCCATGCACAGTTCAACGACATTGCGCGTCCCTCCGACATTGACATCATACATGACTTGCGAGACATCTCCGGCGATATCTATGATTCCCGCGGTATGTATGACGACAACCTCCATCCCTTCAGTTTGCGCGAACAAAGGTTCCAAAGAGGTTTTGTCGCGCACATCTCCCATGACATACAAGACATTGGCCTGGGGGCGTCCTTGTTCAGAAGGAAGTATCAAGCCCCGTACCAGAGCCTCGCTATCCTTCAGTTTCCTGATGATCGTACCGCCGAGGTGTCCATTGGCGCCGGTGATGATAAACAGCTTCCGCATAGGCGTCGCACGCTCCTTTCCCGTATTGAACAGCATGTCGATTTACAGGACTACCCGTATTGTAACCATCGGCCTGGCCATCGGGCAATATGCAAACGAACTAACAAATGACAGTATATAGACATACGTACTGTCAACTGTTCGACAGGAGTACAATGACAGGGAAAACGTCGGACAATGAAGACAGCCTTTCCCCTGTACCGGCAGGACATCGTTTCATGGCGCCAGGTTCAGGATCTCCTGACGGGAAGCCTAGAAACATCCCCCGCCCTGGCTTATGATATCCATCCTATCAGCGGATAATGTCCATATCTCAGAACCCCTGTGGATAGCCTGGCACAGCCTTCCGGAGCGGCCAGAACATCTTTGGGGAGGTTGGATATGTCCATATGGTCACATCAAGGTATCCATGAAGCTATCCAAAGTTATAGGCGGAGAAACCAAAGTCAAATTGACGGCGGCGTTCCACTCAGGCAGACTGAATCCGGAGATGCTTATCTATTGAGGGGGGGACGATGAGAGACGCAGGACACTACGGACGAACAGGCATGCTTTTACTACTGGCACTATGTATGGTTTTCATAGGGTGCAACAATCCGGTGGACGAGAAGAAGGTTGACCGACTGATGACCGACAAGCCTGTGAGCGTGCGATGGAATCCCAGCGAGAAGGGGAAGATCGAAAGCTTCCAGGCGGATGTCGAGGTCTACATGATGAACAACCGCAAGGATACCGAAGCAGAACTCCAGATGAAATACCGTCTTGCGACGAAAGTAGTCGATGGAGCCAGGTACACAAGGATCGATATGGATCCTCAGTCATACCAGGGACAAGCAAGGATATCAGTTATATCAAGCGACAATGAAACGATATTCTTTGATACTGATACGGAGACTATCGTGTATCGTTTGGCCAATGAGACTTCTCCGTTGGCAAAGGATCTTTCGTTTCTTCAGATTGAAACTGGATTTTCCCGTCTCGATCTCGCGGCAATTCGGCAGGAAGCGAACCGGTTGTCGCTGAAAATGGAAGAAAATGACAGTGAGCGCATGCTGGTGCTTGACCTGCCTACGAAACTATTGGAAGGGTTTTCCGATAGGCGCCTCTCAACGAAGGTGGTGTTCGATACGAACGAGGAAGTTCTTCAACTCGTCGAGACGGTGGATTACATGGAGGATGATGGAAGCACCATCAGGACCACCATCCAGCCGATGTATCAGGAAGTGGATGGACAACCTGTGAAAGTAGGCATGATCACGGTCGTAGACACACAAATCCCGATGACCATTGAAGGCGATTGGTCGGAAGTCCCCGTATACAACGCACCAGAAGACATACCAATCATATCGGAGCAGGAATTTAAAAGGCTCCAGGCCGACGGAATGATTCATGAATCAATCGGGGTTACGTTTGGAGACCCTGCAAGCCTGAACCATATTGATACAATGGTGGAGCTTTACTCAGAGATCCAAATAAACGAGACGCCAGACAGTACGTTCCGGCTGTTGCTAGAAGGAGGCCGTTGATATGAAAAATCATATGACAAGAATTGTCGGCATCATTTTGATTACCATATTCATTTGTCCCCTATGGGCGACCGAACTGGAGAACAAACCGGAACCGAAGATTGAGAAACAGGGAAACAACTGGTTCTTCAGTGGATTCAATTTCGACGGGTACGGTAAAGAGACTCATGGGCTCAAAGGGTTGGTCGAGGTTGAGACGGATACGATTCTTGCACAACAGCAAGGGAGATACGGCATTATCGGGCATAGTCAGGGAGGCTTGCGGGTCCTGGCATACGCCACGTATCTGAAAGACAATTATCCCGAACAATACAAGAATTTGAAGGGAGTGATCACCGTATCCGGCATCGACAAGGGGCTCAAGGCACTGGAGGGCGGGGTCGGCCCCTTGAAGAGCAAGCTGTACACAGATGCCGACATCCTTTGGAAAGGCGCGAAAGGCATTGTCGCCGCGGTACCGTTTTTGGACATCCTCATTGCGGAGCTCTCGTTCATCGAGGACGTTTCAGCGTTGGCGGGAGCAAACCTGTTCATGGAATTCGTGTTGAGCATGCTTCCGTCCAACTATACGGGCTATATAGAGCCAGCCCTCAGAACCGGAAATCTTGACGAATTGGCAGAAATCAAGGACATGGTTCCTCGAAGTGATTTCATCAAAGAATATGTAGCGGAAGTAGTTGAAGAACCAGCGCGCAGGGAGATAGGAACGAGAACAAAGCTTGTTCTACGCTCGAAGAAGGTCTGGTTCTTCACGGTTTGGTACATCGCCTTCGTAACTGAAAAAATCTATCAGAATTATACCATATATCATGATGTACCTAAATTCGACAGGTCTCTGCCGGTCGGGTACTTCGTCGGTTTGAACAAGGATACGCTCAGCATGGCTGGAGACAAGAAATCCGACATACAGGATTACCTGGGCCTGTATACGGGGCTGGGGGCGATGGCGATACCGTTGCATGTCGCGAAATGCGCGGTCTTGTGGGGATTGTTCACAGGAAGCCCCGTGCACATAGTGAACATCGGCAAGGGCATGGACTGGACGGTCAATTACCAGAGGGAGATCGACGAGCTTATGGGTTCTCCCGAACACGACGGGCTTGTCGCCAAGGAAAGCCAGTTCTACCCGAAGAAATACAGCGACAAGATACTGGGGAATGAAGAAGACGGTTACAACGCATATCCAGAATACAACCATATGACGATCATGAACGTAACGACAGAAGATTACATGAGGAAACTACTAAATGCAATCATCTAATGGGAAAAACAAAATGCTTCGGAATGGCTCTCTTTTTCTTTTTGTAATGACTTGTGCAATCCTTGTGTCCTGTCCCCTCTCTGGGGCGCGACCGAGGCTCCCCGAACCGAAATACGCCGCAGACAGGGTGTGGACGGTCCAGATGGACAGTCTCCGGTCCACCTGGGGGCCGCCGCTCCAGATAGGGCAACATCTCTATATGATAGATCATACCCGAAATGCCTCAACAAACACCCCGACCATGAGCCTTGAGAAACGGGACATCGCCTCTGGCAGCCTCGTCTGGAAAAGCGAGCCGGTTTCATTCAGGGATCATTCTTCCGCATGCAAATGGAATGGGCATCTATTTGTACAGGTAGACGACATATCCTATCACGAGGGATACCTGCTGTGCTACGACGAGGCCACCGGCGCACTCGAAGCGACGGTCAGGCTGGGGGGATCCGTCGAAGAGGCCATGGAGAACGAGAGCTGGATCAACGAACTGGCCACGACGGAAGACGGCCTGTACTGGGGCAGCATCAGCAAGAGGAAGGCCGGGGCAGGGCTCCTCCGCTTCGACCCGTCCCTGATCGACTTCTCGAAGCCCCCCTCCCTGATGCAGGACATCGCCCCGGAACTCGTCATACCGCTGGACAGGGGCATCCACACCTGCCTGGAGGTGGACGGCGACGTCATCTACTTCCTGACGTACAACATGTACTTCGACGACCCGACCGCCATACAGTCCCAGATCGGCGCGTGGGATACGAAGGCCCGCGCCATGGTATGGAACTTCAAGACGCCATACTTCACGGGAAGGGCGCGAAAGTCATTGAGGATTGAAGGGGACATGCTGTATGTCATCGACACCACTTCACCTGCGGCGTTCGACAAGCGAACCGGGCAAATCCTTTTCCTGAAAAATATGAAAGGGGTGGATCCTTCAAAAGAATTTCATCTGGGATGCTCACTAATCAGTGCCGGCTTCACTGTGAGCAACGGCAAGATCTACTACACAAACCATATGCACAGCGAGACATCAAACAGTACGGACATCCCATGGGACATGGTCTACAACATCGTATGCATCGACGCGGGAACCGGAAATCTCGTGTGGAAGAACAGGCCTCAGGGGGTGTTCGCCTCTCTCGGCACCTTCCCGGTCGTCAAGGACGGGAGGTCGTACTGGGTCACGGACTGCGGGCTGCGCGTCTACGACGCGGACACCGGGGAGCTCGTCGGCGTGGACGATTCGATCGTGAGCTATGGGGACGAACATCCCGCCTACCATGAGGGGATCATGGTGTTCAAGGATGACAACTACATGAACAACACCACCGTCCTGACCGCCATCCGGATATAGAATGGGGAGAGCATTGAAATGAAAGCATTCCGAACGTCAGTCGTCATCTCCTTTCTGACCCTGCTCCTGTTCTGCGGCTGTGAACGACGTCAGGCGGTACGCATCAGGACGACAGTGGAATCCTCGGCTTCAAGTTCCATGGCTACGGCCAGCGTCTATCTGGAAGGATCCGACGGCAATGCACTTACAGGGGCCGTGGTCCTCGTCACCACAATGGACAACATCGTGACAAAGCTGGACTTCGACACGGCAATGTACTGCTACAGGACAAAGACACTCCCACTATCGGAAACTCAGGGATACAGGTTCTCTGTGCAGTCAAACGCGAACAGGAAGACTATCTCGTACACCATCCCCCACCGGTTCCTTTCCACGGCGCCAGCCGTGACGTTGTTCGAGGATAGCGCGGGACACTCCGTACTCAGCGGCACAAGCCTGGATTCGGCGGCGACGGTCCAGATTGCATGGAGTCCTTCGGCAAACGACTGTGTATACCAAATATCCATCAAGGATGCCGTCCAGACACTCTATTCTACTTCCACTGCGGGAACTTCGGTTCAGATCCCAGCAGAAACCCTCGCCAACGGCAGCTATTATCTGGAGATTCTGGCACAATCACTATTCGGAGACCCGACGTTTCAAAACGAGGACTACTACTCCGCGTCCTCCTGTTCCAGCTCAAAGGTACGCTTTAATGTTACGTAAGACAATATTTGCCGTAGCCTGTGTAATAGCATGTCTGAACATTATGTCATGCTCGCTCGACACCAGTAGACAGTCCCCATCCCTACGCATACTCTCCCCGACCCCAGAATGGATATATCATGATGACAGTCCCGTCTACTTCCAGACAAACATACTCACAGAAGATGTCCACTGGACGCTCAGTACGCATGACGGTATGTTCACCGGCAACGGAAAGTCGCTGTTATTGGAAGCGGGGACTTACGCAGTGACAGTCAGCTACAAATCGCAGAGCACGAGTTCAACATTCTCTGTACGGCACCGTATCCAGCTGCCACTGGAGGAACGCCGCTACCTGATCGTATCCACCACCCAGAAGTGCATGCTTCCGCCGGGCATTCAATACCCTGCGTTGCTGGCGCTTGACGGGTTCGCCAACAGCATATCTGTCTCGTATGACACGCAGCCGGCAGACCGGTCAGTATCGACCGGTCAGAGCATGATTATGGACGAACCGGTCAGAGATATCCGCATACCGTTGACCGCCGCAACCCAGCTTCCCGTATCGGCTTCCAGAACGCTATCCGTTATGGACGGGGATGGGCCAAGGATGTTCCGGGTCATCAATACCACAAGCCAGATGGGCAAAGCCCATGAAGTCGAGGCGGCGGTACTTCATGAAGGAGAGAAATACAAACTCTGGAAACCAACCGGCGTGAAGATTGAACCAGCGGTTTTGGCCGGTTTCATCAACAGACTGGATACTCTTGTGATTCCTCGCATCACCTCCATATGGGGAGACTGGACCGATATAGATCAAGATGGCAAGATAGCGATTCTTTTCTGTCCGACCATCAATGCGGAAAAGCTGGCCGTCGGATTCTTCAATCCTAATGATTTCTTTTCCCGGAATACCAACGCCTCTTCTCCACATTATAATCCGAACAGTAATGAAATGGACATTCTCTATGTCGCTGTACCATCTGACGAGAACGAATCGTATTCGGTGGAGTCAATTCTGGCTACTATTGGACACGAGCTTACTCATGCCATCACATTTTCAGTAAAGACCTGGCGAAGAATTCATGATGGAAAGGAGATGACCCAAGCGGACCTGTTCCTTGACGAAGGTTGGAGCCATCTGAGCGAAAACCTATGTGGGTTGGGGGTAAGTGGCGGGAACATCAGGTTTCTGGAACGTTACCTTTCTTCCCCTATCGCCTATTCATTCACATCAATCACGGATACCGCGGGATCCAGAGGCGCAATCATGCTTTTGCTGAGCTGGCTCTTTTGGAAGCAAGGCGGCATGGATTTTGATCAAAATGGGAACGTCGTGGACAATGGAGGCATCGCGTTCCTTCGGAGAATGATAGAGTCGGAACATACCGGCTGGGAAGCGATAGGGCTGGCATATGACGGGAAAAGGACCTCCAATGCGTTACTTGGCGAGATGTTCTGCGCAATCAACAGGCAACGGACAACGGCTGAAACATTCCAATACAGGACCGATCCAGCCACAGGGGAACCCCTGGAGGTGTTCAGTGCCATGGGAAGTGTCGGGGATAGGATAATCGGCCAACCAGCTACGATCTCATACGGACAGAAAACACCCCAGCTTCCCCGATATACATTTGGTTTCCTCCCGCCGCAGACAAGGATGGGGACAGACCGAATATACACCATCATCTCCGGCAATATCCAAGGTGAAATATTCTTTTCCACAGTCAAAGGCAATGAAAGAGAATAGGTCAATTACACTAAATCAAGCAATCGTTTCAACAACTCCGTACGAGACTGAACACCGAACTTATGCAGAAGTTGATGGAACACCATCTTTACAGTAGGCAGGCTATATCCAAGTTGGCCAGCTATTTCCTTGTTGCTGAACCGTCCACCGCTTTCTACAAACAGGCAGAGGACATCCATCTCCTTCTCGGTAAAATGGACCTCGGACTGGTTCTTCTCCAACCATGTCCGGAGAGTTTCCGCCCGATCATGAGGCATCGTGGCATCGGTAGCTATGGCCTTGTCGTTTTCTTCACTTTCCCCACCCTCTCCACGAGGTATCGTTACAAACAGATACGCAAGAAGTCCAAAATACAGGGAACCGTTCACCACACCAGAGAGAGAACGCACCAGATTCCCCCGTACTATGCCAATGGATATCACGACGACAAGACATCCGGCGCACAGGCAGACGAGCTTTGCCTGCCTGAATCGGTGCAGAAAACCATAGGCATGACAAAGCAGACATACGATGGACAATAAACCCCATGCGGAGACAAACCCGGTATCGAAGCTGAACACCAGCAGACTATGGAGATACAGGATACCTACCTGCACATATCTCAGCCACACATTGTCGATGACCGCCGACAATATGAAGAAAACCAGACCGACCAGCAAAATGATATTCGTGATGTTCGTCAGGAAGTCGGCGATTGAATTCCCATTGTCCATGAAGTACCACAGGTTATTGGCGGTAGCTATGACACTGGCAATGGACAGTACTATACCGAACGCCTTCTGTATTTTGAAGCAAGCAATCTTATTAGACATGACGGTTAAAACCACCACATATCTTGAGAGACCGCGGCAGCCAGAGGAAACACTTCATCCATTTCCGGACAGGACACGCTTTTTATATATGAGACAAGCTCAGCCCGTTTCGCATCAGAATCCCAGGCGCCGGTCAGTACGGGGTTGTATTTCCCATTCTTGGAATCCTCCACCTTGTCCGTGCAGTAGTCGTTGATCATGACAATCGCCAAAAGGGCAAGTCCACGCATCTGGATGTCATGATCGCCGTCAGCATGGTACAACAACTGCAACCGATGCAGGACGTCTTGGTCGTCGGTCTGGTCATGGAGGAAGATATCCTTGCCGACTCCCTTCATCGACATGACGAGAATCAACATCAGGTTGTTCAGGGAAATCCGGTAGGCGTCCTTCGCTCCGGATAGGAACGGCAACGCCGCGGCGAGTTTGAACAATCCACAGGAAGCGATACGTTCCTGAACGGATTCGTCAAAATGGTACAGGATACCGGTTCTTTCCACCAGATCGGACCAAACGTCGTCTGAGAAACATACAGTCTTTCTTTCCATTCCTCACTCTCCTTGTAAATTATTTTCTATCGCCCTCAACAATATGATACGCTGACATTCCGTGTCTGTAAAGTTTTTACAATATAAATAATTATCTATGAATGAACTGGTTTATTGCAAAAGAGTTCCATATAAAAATATCGGGTTTTCAATTGGCGACAGACAAACAAAAGGAGCTGCGCTCAGTCCGCTACCGGACCTTGCGCAGCTCCTTTTCTATCCGACCGGAAAATCAAATCCTAGAAATGGAATCCCAGCACCAGTCTGCCATCGACGTAATGCCGATAGTTCCAGATGTAGTGGTAGCGGGCGTTGAGGCCCAAGGAGAACCAATCGTTCAACATAAAGTCGAACTGGACACCGGCGGCAAGACCCCAGTCAATGCCAACTTTCTTGGCGGCGTCCGCGGTCTTGATCGGCGGGAAGGAGAAGAAACCCTCCGCACCGGCTTCAATGGCCATACCGGCCTTGCCGCCGAACGCGATATCAAGCTTTGGCATCAGGCTGACGGTAGCGACATGGGTCGCGCCCTTCAACGTGTCAACGAACTGTGAACTGAACAAATCCTTGAAGAAAGAACCCCAGCCGCCATCGATCATCATCATATACCCGGCGTCAACACGGAGGCCGACACCAAAGTTATTGCCCAACCCGACGATGTTGTTGAACTTGAAGCCCAAGGAAGCGGCGGGAGAAAGGCTGGAAAGCGACTTATAGTCGGAAGCACCGGCGACCGTCGGCATCCATTTGTTCACCATGGCGCCGAGGGAGAGGTCAAGCCCGAATGAGAAGTCATTGTACGCAGGCTTCGTCTCGGCTTCCTTGGCCGGTACGGGCACGGCGACAGGAGCGGGTTCAACCGCTGGCTCGGCGACGGCTTGCGGAACCGGTTCTTCCGGAATGGAAACAGCAACGACAGGAGCCGCAACGGATTTTGGTTCTGCGACCGGCGTAACAACAGGCTCAACAGCCGGCTCAGCCACAGATTCGGCAACGGGCTCAACCACTGGTCCGGCCACGGCAGGAACCACAGGCTCCGGCTCGACTACTGGCTCGACCACCGGTTCAGCGACCGGCTCGGTTACGGCCTTGGCGACTGGTTCAGCTTCAGGCTTAGCCGTTGTCTCCGCAGCGGCAGCTTCAATGGCGGGCTTTTCAGCGACTACAACGGGAGCTTCCGCGACGGCTTCCGGAGCGGGTTCCGCAGCCAGGGGTTCAACAAGGGAAATCGCGCTAACGCTCCAGTTCTCGCCATCGTAGGATTGCTGGAGATATAGAGAATGGGTGACAGAACCCTCAATTCCCTCGACAGTATAGCTGGTCACGCTCGAATCAACCACAGTCCAAGCGGCGGGATCTTCCCCATCCACCTGATATCGGAACGCCGTTACATCAGGGTCTTCCATCAGCCATTCCCAAGTGATAACGACAGGAACCGCGAACAAGCTGGCCGGGACCAGGACCAGCAGGGCCAACAGAACCGCGATCAGTTTTTTCATACCGTTGTTCTTATGCATATTTTTCTCCTCTAACGGAACAATTGCCAGTATCAGACAAAGACGGCAACTACAACCTCATCAGATGTAGTATACTATAACACAATTCCATATGACAACAAACAAACTTCATTCTGGTGACATGATTCACTACAAAAAAATCAGAACCATACCCGGAGACCAGCAAAAGAGTCACCCTTATCATGCACCCCCAAGATGTGCTAGGGTGTCTGTGGAGGACGCTTACATGGGCAAGTTGGAACGACTCGCGGTATTCTGCGGTTCATCGCTCGGCAACGACGAACAGTATGAAACGGCGGCGGTCGGCATGGCGAACGCCATGGCAGAACGGGGGATCGGATTGGTCTACGGGGGCGGGAACATCGGGCTGATGGGAAAAGTCGCGGAAACGCTCCATGTCCGGGGAGGCGCGGTCGTCGGCGTCATTCCTGAAAAATTGCATCTGCCGAAAATCTGCAACAAGACCGTACACGATGAGCTTGTCGTCGTAGAGGGCATGCATCAGCGGAAGGCGGAAATGTACCGCAGGGCTGATGGTTTCGTGGCGTTGCCGGGGGGCATAGGGACTTTCGAGGAAATCCTTGAGATATTCACCTGGCAGCAGCTCAGGTATCATTCCAAACCGGTAGCTCTCCTGAATGTCGCTGGATTCTACGACGGTCTGCTCGCGTTCCTCCGCCACAGTTGTGAAGCAGGCTTCGTCAAATCCATCGTCATGGATTCCCTTTTGGTCGATGACAATCCAGTACGCCTGCTGGAACGAATGGAAAAACAAGAAGTAGCGTTGCCGGAGAAAATCACCTGACACTACCCTATCCCCTACGCATAGAGATTTATCAACGCCTGGGCGTAGATAGCCCTGACCTTCACCAGATGGTCAAGAGGGACATATTCATCGGTCACATGGGCGAGTTTTTGCGACGAAGGGCCGATTCCGATTGTGGCGATGTCCCTGCGTCCGGCGCTTTCGCTTCCATCGGTGCAGAAATAGTATGATCCGACCGACTCCTGGACGCCTGTGACCTGCCCGACCGCGTCGATGGCGCAACGGGCCAACTGGTGGGAACGGTCAAGACTCCAAGCGGGAAAGAAACGACGCCCACCTATACGTTCGCCTGTATAGCAGACCTGCTCGTCGCTGGCGATCAAGGCTCTTGCGGAAAAGGTTTCGTCCGTAATCGCCAAATTATCAATGATATCCTGAATCGGCGCCAGAACGTTGTTTTCTGTCTCCCCTACTATCAGACGGCGATCATAGGTCGCTTTCGCAAGATGCGGGATGACGGATTTTCCTGGATACGGCAGGCTCTTGATATCGGTTAAAACCATGAGGCCGTCTCCGACCAACGAATCCGAAGGACAGGGCAATTCGCGTACACGGGAAAGCAACCGGACCAAAGCGTCGGCGGCGTTGACACCCTTCTCAGGATTCGCCGAATGGGCATTCTTGCCGAAAGTCTCCAATACAATCTCCGCCCGTCCCTTCTGCGCGGTATAGACCTGTAGCTCGGTCGCCTCGCCAAGAATTACAAAATCGGGGCGCAGCGCATCCAACGCCTTGCCGAAGGCGATGCCTTCAAAAACTTCCTCGTAAACAACACCCACGACATGGACGTCGCCGGACGGCCTCCAGCCGGCATTGAGCAAATCCCCGATTGCCCAGATCATGGCGCACAATGCGCTCTTCATATCCGCCGCGCCCCGACCATACAGCTTGCCATCCGCAACAACAGACTCGAAAGGCGCATGCTTCCATTGTTCAGGAGCAGGTACGGGGACGGTGTCCATGTGCCCTTCCAGAACCACGACAGGACCGGTGGCGGAACCCTTTACCGTACCGATGATATTGCCGTACCGGTCGGAAACTACTTCATCAAACCCGGCGCGACGCATGCCGTCCATAAGGAACGAAGCGACCTGACGTTCCTCCCCGGATAGACTCCGTATCGACAGAACCTCCCGGCAAAATTCAAGATACGCCGGTTCAATCGTCCGCTGGCTTTCCATGGGACACCTCCTGCACATGTTCTCATGTACATGACCATACCCCCGTAAGCCCCTCCGGTCAAGGTGTGGTCTATCGAAACGGGTTGGTGTATACTGGAAACATGGAAATCAAACGTCACAAAGCCACTGAATACTTCTATATAGCGGTCGGTTCCTTTATCACGGCGGTAGGTGTCGCAGTATTTGCGAACCCGGCCAAAATAGCCAGTGGCGGGGTCAGCGGCATAGCGACCATCCTTTACCATACGTTCGGATGGGATCCCGGTCTTATGATCATGGTCCAGAGCGTCCCGCTGTTCTTGGTCGGCATGAAGATATTCGGAGCGCAATACGGCCTGAAGTCCTTGATCGGCACGTTGTTGCTCTCGGCGTTCACCAGCGGAATCTGTCTGGTGATCGGCTATGACGGAATCCTCAACTACGACCATCCGATGAGCGTGCTGCTGTCGGCCCTGTTCGGCGGGGTCATCATGGGCACGGGCATCGGGCTTGTCATGAAAAGCGGCTCGAACACGGGCGGTACGGATATCATCGCCCAGATACTCGCCCGCTATACCAAGCTGACACTCGGCACATCGTTGTTTCTCGTGGATGCGGTCATCATCTTGGCATCTGCGTTCACATTCGGTATCGAAAGCGCTTTATATGCCATCATCACCGTATATATTACGGGAGTGGTAATCGACAAAGTGGTGCTTTCCATGGGGACGAGATACGCGAAGACGGTGTATATCATCAGCGGCCGGAGGGAACAGATCAGCCGGGCGATCATGGATGAGTTGGGGCATGGCGGGACGTTGCTGCATGCGACGGGCATGTATACCGGCAACGACAGGACGGTAATCATGACTGTGGTGCCGAACCAGAAGATATCCCGGCTGACGAACATCGTCCATGAGATAGACGACAAGGCGTTCATGATCGTTCAGGAAGCGTATCAGGTACTTGGCGAGGGGTTCACTCCGATTGCGAAGGCCGCCCTCGCTTCCCAAGCCGACGTAACCCAGATGTCGAAACAGAAGCCGGAGAATCCGGATCACAGAAGTCCCGACGTTCCCCGGTGAGAGCAGGGGACGTGGGGGAATCCTGTATTCGAGCCGCATTATTCCGGCATGGAGGATGAAGGCCGCGCTAGAGCGTCAGCTCATAGTATGTTCCATTCAGCCGGAATGCGGCCATATCACTTGCGATAGAAGGGGCATGCCAAACTGCGACACACTTTTCCATACGGGGCAATTTGTCACCTACAAAAAAACGAGACCGTCGCGCACGTCTTTTTAGACTGTCACAACGGTCTCGTTCATGCGGAGGTCAAAAGCCAGAGCCTTAACGCTCCCACAGCTTCTCAGGATAATATCCAGCGGCGATTTTCTCAGCCAGCGCCTGGCGAACAAGCTCGCGGTCTTCGCTATAGGTCATTCCGAACCATTTCTCCTGGGTCGTATAGAACTTGATCTTACCTGCGCCGGACGTGACGATGTCGCTGGCCCCCTCGGGCAGATAGCATTCCGTCTTTTCCGCAGTGATATTCTTTTCAATGAATCTCTGAAAATACCCGTCAAAATCTGAGAATGCGGCGGGAGTAAAGCCAAAGAAATTCATCGACACCCATTCCTTGCCGGTCAACGGAACATCCTTGTCATCGATATGGCTGATAATCCTGTCGCCGACGTATTCGATCTTCGTATTCTCACGCATCGACACCAGATAGTCGTTCTTGACTGTACAGACGGCGCGGGACACTGACCCGCTCAGGCTCATGGTATTCTCCAGCACATAGCCGACCATCGCATGCTCGACACTCGCGTTGTCCAGCCGGGACAAATGCCCTTCCATGGTCTGGAACGCATCCCGGCCATAATAGTCGTCGGCGTTGATGACCGTGAACGGAGCCTGTACGGCGTCCCTGGCGCACAATACGGCATGAATCGTCCCCCAAGGCTTTTTCCTGTCTTTCGCCAAAACGACCTGCTGCGGGGTCAGCAGGGAATCTAGGCTCTGGAATACATACTCCGCGTCCATGTTCCGGGCGATCCGGTCGAACAGACGTTCCCGGAAGTCCTTCTCGATATCCTTGCGGATGATGAACACCACTTTGCCATAGCCGCTCTTGTGAGCATCGTATACTCCGAAATCAAGCAAGGTCTCCCCATGCATCCCCACGGAATCAATCTGTTTGACGCCACCGTACCGGCTCCCCATCCCAGCGGCAAGTACCAGCAATACAGGTTTCATGAATCGCTCCTCTTTTCTATCTTCCATCGACCGGCGCCCCCTGACGCACAGGGAACTCCCGCGGCCGACGGTCCTTCAAGTCTACCTCTAAAACCCCATGGCCGTCAAACCGATACTGTAGTTTTCGGTGCTGTCGTTCGGTGTCATAGACTCGCGGCTCACGGACTCCCCGATGTTTTTCCAACCGGAGAGAATACCGCCGTATATGTCACGCATGGTTTCTCAGACAGATACCAGCGCATTACAATGTATTGGGAATATACCGGCGCAATGTCTCGAACAGCTTCGGCATGTCGATCGGTTTGGAAACATGGTCATTCATGCCGGACTCAAGCGCTTCCGCCACATTTTCCGCAAAGGCGTCGGCGGTCATGGCGATGATTGGAATCGTTCTCGCCTCGGGATGGGCTGACGCCCGTATCGTGCGGGTAGCTTCATACCCATCCATCTCCGGCATCTGCACATCCATGAGAATCGCCTCATAGGTTCCCGCCGGAGCGTCTTCAAACCTCGACACGGCCTCCTTGCCGTTCAGAGCGGCGTCCACCGTTAGATGAACGGACCCAAGTATCCGTTTGGCGACCTCCATGTTCATGGCATTGTCTTCAACCAAAAGTACGCGTGCGCCACCGAAATGGTACTCAACGTTTCGGCTCACCACTACAGGAGCCAGTTTCCCGCAGATATTCGCAAGCAAGTCGAACAGGGAAGACTGGAATAGCGGTTTGGAAACAAACATATCGACTCCGGCTTCCTTCGCGGCGTCTGCAATCTCGGAGAAATCATATGCGGTGATGATAATGATCGGAATTTCTTCTCCAGCGATATCCCTGATGCGCTTCACCGTCTCAATCCCGTCCATGCGGGGCATGCGCCAGTCTATCATGCAGATGGTAAACCGCCTGCCGGAAGCGACGGCCCGTGAGAATGCGTCAACCGCGGCCTGACCGGAGGTTACGGTCTCGCAGCGGGCGCCGCAACGGGTGAATAGCAGACGGACATAATCGCAGGTACTGGCGTCATCATCCACGATAAGAGCGTTGATGCCGCTGAAATCATACGTATTGGAGGCCTTGGGCTGTTCGGTACGCTCAAAAGTCAGATCCACGAAGAAAGTCGAACCCACCCCCTGCTCACTCGTTACGCTAATCGTCCCGTTCATCAGTTCAACAAGGCTTTTTGTAATGGAAAGGCCAAGGCCTGTTCCTCCGAAACGTCGTGAAATCGAGGAATCCTCCTGTTCAAACGGCGCCCAGATATGATCGAGGTATTCTTGATCCATGCCTATGCCGGTATCCGCAACCTCGAAATGGATATGCGCCGCGTTGTTTTCCGCTTCCGGCTGGCTCACAAGCAACGTTACCTCGCCTCCTTCGGGAGTGAACTTGATCGCATTGGAGAGAAGGTTCGTGAGAATCTGGTTGACGCGCATCTGATCTCCGACAAACCATTCCTCGGTGAATGTATCAAACAAAACTTCAAACGCAACGCCCTTGTTTTTGGCTTGTGAATAAAAAATAGACGTGAGCGAAGTAATGAGACTTTTAAAATCGAACCGGTCATGGCCGACCTTGATCCGCCCGCTCTCGATGGCGGACATGTCCAGCACGTCATTGATGATCGTCAGAAGATGCTTGGAGGCCATTTCGCTTTTAGTCAGACAATCCATAACCTTCATGTCCGCCCGCCTATGGTCAATAGCATTCTGGACGGAAGACAATTCTTTCCGGGCAATGGTATTGTAGCCGATCACCGCATTGAGCGGCGTCCGAATCTCGTGGGACATCCTCGACATGAAGCTGCCTTTCGCCGCACTGGCTCTCTCCGCGAGAGCCAACGCTTCCTTCATCCCTTCATACGCCGCCTGAAGTTTTTCCTCATTCTTCCGTTTCATGACACAAAGGACGACCGACGCAACAATGGCAGCGACGAACAATATGGATAGGACCGCCGCAGGAATGGGATATACAGAAAACAAGATGTCGCCAAATGCAAGTTCGCCATTTTTCAGGCGCACCAGACATTCATCGTACGAATCGGGAACAGGCTCATGACTGTAGCCATGCGCGACAGTGGCTCCCGTTGTTGTTTCATCGACCGCGCCATCAGGCCTGTCCATGGGCCCGCTTCCAGAATCGGCATCTCCAAGGGCATAGCATGGTACGGCGACGCCAACCAGTAGGATGACACTGAACATCAACGCCACCGCTATTTTCCCAGATATTATTTTCCTCATTTTGTTCCTCGCCTTTCATACAGTCCCGTACACACGCGTCACTGCGCCATCATTGTGCGACAGCGAGGACGATGCCCTCGCAAGTGCGCCGATATACCGCTTCTACCACGGAGAACAGGCGGTCAACCTCAGCATCCGAGGCGGCCCCTTCCCGGAGTAGTTCCAACAACGGAACGACCGCCATATACAATTCGGTCAAGGCGGCGTTTCCAGTCACGCCCTTCAATTCATGCATACAGGTAAAAAGCGTTTTATAGTCTTTTGCCGCATATGCAGTCTTGGCACGGGGAAAACAATCATCTTGCAGAAACATGGACAGGAGCGTCTTGAAGAATTCAGGATCACCCAAGCTATTGCTCAATCCCGCGTCATAGTCTATCCCATATTCAATCAGTAACGTCCTGTCCATATCCTAGCTCCTTCATGTTTCGTCATTTACGCTTGATCAGTTTTGACATTGCCGCAAGCAAATTGTCGCGGTCGATCGGTTTTGTAGCGTATTCGTCGATGCCGGCTTTTCGCGCCTGGCGGATATCGTCGGCGAATCCATTGGCTGACACGCCGATGATCGGTATCGTCTTGGCGTCGGCCTTGTCCGATTCGCGGATCTGCATGGTGGCGCGGATACCGTCCAGCCGGGGCATCCTCATATCCATCAGGATGCAGTCAAACGTATGCTCCGGCGCATCGAGGAACGCCTTGACGGCCTCTTCGCCATCACCGGTCTCCACAAAGGTCATCCCCTCGTTCGTCAGCAACGCGCCCAGGATCGTCCGGTTCAGCACGTTGTCTTCGGCGACCAGCACGTGGCAGCCGTTCAAATCGTATTCACCCGGTTCGGCCACCGCATATTCATCCGGCTTTTTCTCCCCCTCGACATAGCGATCAAGCTGGATATGGATTGTAAAGGTACTGCCCTTGCCTTCCTCGCTCTCGACGGAGACATCGCCGTTGAGGGACATGATCTGGTTGTATGCGATGGAAAGGCCGAGCCCCATGCTGACCGCCGCATTCTCGTCATTGTTGTTTTCCCGTGTAAATGGCTTGAAAAGCTTGGGGAGGTATTCTTTCTTGATGCCGATCCCCGTATCGGCGATGACAAAGCAGACCCTCGCCTTGTTCCCCCGACGCAGTTCTTCAAACGCCCTCAGGGAAACCGCTCCGCCCGCTTTTGTATATTTGACCGAATTGTTCAGGAAATTGATCAGTATCTGCTGTATCTTCGTCTTGTTGCCGACATAGCTCGGATTGAAATTGTCATCGACGGACACCTCATAGGTTACGCCGGCCTCTTCGGCGCGCGGTTCCATAATGGCGGAGATGTTGTCCAGCACGGTACGTAGCGCGAACGACTCCGACACCTGATCGGCGGCGAGGCGTTCGCTGATGGAGGCCTCGGAGATATCCGTTACGATGGAAGTCATGTAGTCGACCGTGTCGGATATCTTGTCCAGGTTTGCGGTCAGCGCGTCCTTGTTGCCGACCTGTTGTTTCGCCGTCTTCGCAAGGCTGAGGAGCGAACTCATCGGCGTTCGTATCTCATGGGCGATGCGGGAAAGATAATCACTTTTGGCGTCGCTGACCTGCTGCGCCATGGACAGCCGCTTTTCAGTGTTCTGGAGGTTGGCCTGGCTCTGTTTCTGCGTAGTGATATCCATCAGGGTGATGACGCACCCGAGGATTTTGTTCTCCGTGGAACGATAGGGGGCCACGCGCATGAAAAAGACCTTGCTGTTGTTCGTGGTGATTTCCCGCTCGTCGGGAATCAGCGTCTTCAGCACGTTGGTGCAAATCTCCGTGACATCCACTGTCGGAAAATGATACGAGATAAACGCCAAGGAACGTCCGATATCGTGATCCATGACAGAAAACTCAGTGGTCACGTAATCGGTATAGCGGCGGATATTGAGCTTGTTGTCCACGAAGATGATACCGGTCAGCGTAGATGAGAGGAAGTTGGCGATATCGTCGTTCAGGTCGGAAAGCTCAGTCAGCTTCTGCTGGTATTCGGAGTTGACCGTATACAGCTCTTCATTGACGGATTGCAGTTCCTCGTTCGAGCTCTGCAATTCCTCGTTGGCGGTCAGCAGCTCTTCATTGGCGGCCTGAAGCTCCTCGTTGACGGTTTCCTGCTCGGATACGCTCTGGTCCAGCTTCGTCTGTTTCTCAGCCAGCTCCTGCTCCAGGTCGGTGATGCGCAGCGAGGCGACCTGATCGATGTCATAGACGACGGAATCCTCGGCGGGTTCCTGCGGCCTGTTCTCCGTGAATACCAGCGCGTACAGGCTCTCCGTGTCGTTGTTGTTCCTGCTGGCGGGGGCCACCGTCAGATCGATGACTGCGTTTTCATGCTCGCCGGTGAAATGGATGTCCCTGTACTGTACTTTACGCTTTTTCTCCCGCGATTCCTTCAACAGGGTGGAAACCGGAATTTTCAGGCCATCCGTAATCAGGTCGAACAGATTGTCGGAATACTTGCCCCTCGGCATGTGCACCACATTGGCGGTCTCCCCGTAGGTATGCACCAGCTCGTTCTTTTCGTTGATCACGATGCACGCCGGCATGAACTGCACGAGGATCGCGTCGTCGATGGCGACTTCACCATTGTATTCATTGTCGCCTCGGTCGGAGACGCGCACGAATCCCGTATCGGCGTCAATCGCATATTCATCGTCCAGATAGGTAGCCTGCAAATAAGGCACCTTCTTCGCTCCGGGTATCTTCGCTTCGCTGTTGTGCGTGAATATCTTGGCCGCGGCGTCCACGACGGGGAATGCGTCCGTATAGGAGCCGATAGCCTCGGACTTGCCGAGGAACAGGTATCCATTGTCCTTGAGCGCCTGGTGGAAGATGGCGAACAAGTCGTTTTGCAGGACAGGCTGGAAATAGATCAGCATGTTCCGGCAGGAGATCAGGTCGAGACGGCCGAACGGGGGGTCCTGAAAGACATTGTGCGGTGAAAACACGATCATCTTGCGGATATCCCGGTTCACGACATACGTATTGCTCCGGCGTGTAAAGAACTTGCTCAGCCGCGCGGGCGACACGGCGTCGACGATGTTGTCCCCATAGACGCCCTTGCCCGCCGTAGCGATAGCCTCGGCATCCAGGTCGGTGGCGAAAATCTTGATGTTGCGTTTGATCCTGAGGCTTTCCATGACCTCATGGAACATGATGGCCATGGAATAGGCTTCTTCGCCGGTGGAGCAGCCGGCCACCCAGACTCGGACCGCCTCGTCCGCCATACTATGGTTTATGATTTCAGTAATCGCTTTCTCTTTCAACACCAGGAAGAAATCGGGGTCGCGGAAAAAACTCGTGACGCCGATGAGGACCTCCTTGGAAAGGATGCGGACTTCCTCCGGAGACTCCATGAGAAAGTTCACATAGTCCACAAGCTTGTCCTTGTGGGTGATCATCATGCGTCGTTCCATGCGCCGCAGGATGGTCGTCTGCTTATAGTGCGTGAAATTGACGTTGCTGACTTTTTTCAGGATCATGTAGACCTTTTTCATCAACTCGCTGTCAATTTCCTGCACTGTTTTTCCATGGGTGCTTGCGATGGAGGATCCCGCGATATGCTGTAGTTCCAAGGCGATCTCTTCCGGGGATATCTGCGCGTCGACGATGCCGGTACGCATGGCGGAACGCGGCATGCCGTCGAATTTGGAGGTGTCGAGGTCCTGCACGATGACCAGCCCGTCGTTCTCCTTGATAGCCTTGATGCCGTTCGTTCCATCGGACCCTGTGCCGGAAAGGATAATCGCGATGGCACGGGAACCAGCCTCCTCCGCCAAAGAGCGGAAGAATATATCAATGGGAAGGTTCAGCTCCTTGGGAATCTGGTCGACGAGCTTGAGCTTCCCCTTCTGTATACGCATGTTCTTGCCCGGCTGGATGATGTACACCTTGTTCGGCCCCACTTCCATGTCTTCCTCAGCCTGGATGACCGGCATGTCCGTGTACTTCCCCAGGATTTCACCCAACAGGCTTTTGTAGTCGGGGGAAAGATGCTGTACGATGACATACGGGAATCCCGTGTTGGCCGGCAATGCGCTCAACAGTTTCTGCAACGCCTCAAGTCCGCCGGCCGATGCGCCGATGCCTACGATGTACTTATAGTCATTGTCGCCGTTGTGTGTCTTCATGGTATGTTATTCTCCTTTTATTTCTTTATGGGTAAAACTCGTGCGAATCGCATCGGTGATGTCCCGATAGTTGCTGTTGATCTGAGCGACGCAGTCCCCGATTTCCTGAAGTCGCCCGCCGCGTATCAAAACGACCAGTTTCCCGGTAGAGTGCATGAGCGGCACGAACCCCATGTTCCCGGCAAGCCCTTTGAGCGCATGGGCCGCGGTAAAGGCTTCGTCCCACGACTTGATCCTGATCGCTTCGTTCAACTCATCCATGGTGGGGTCGTCCAAGAACATCCCGAGACAGGAGATATACAGCTGTTCATCGCCGCACAACCGTCGCAACGCTCCTTGCACGTCCGTCTCGCGAAGCATCAACGCATGCCGTTGTTTCTCATTCATAGTACAGTGTTCCCCCGCTCTTCAAGAACCATGCTGTCGGGTAAGTTGGAACAGCGTCCATCCAGTCCAGACGAGACATCATGCCTTCATTCCTCCCTGACCTGCGCGATACCGGCGTTTCCATTCGATACGGCGACACCGCTATCATCCACGGCATGCGCAACGCCGTCCCCCGCATCTGATGCGTCTGGCGCCACAATAGCCTCCAGCAGATGAAAGGCGGAAACCACATCGGCATATTCCGCCTCGACGTTCTGCAAGGCCTTCATCCTGAGGGATTCAACCAATTTGCAAAGGACGTCGTAGAATGGTATCAGCCCCAGATTACCGGACAGCCCCTTCAGGGCATGCGCTGCTTCAAAAGCCTGAACATAGTCCCCGGCGTCCATCGACCGCTCCAATGCATCAAAATTCGGTTCTTTCAAGAAACCAAGGAAGCATTTCTCGTAGAGCGCTGAATCACCCATGAAACGATCATGGACGCCTCGCATATCGGCACCATAGACAATCAATTTCTCAACAAGACGTATCTTATCCATATGACAACCTCATTTCAGTCCAAAACTGCATTCATCCACCAGTTTAATCAAACTCACGCGAATAGAATGAAAAGTACTTTTTCCCCTTGCGCTTGACATGGTACAACGCCTTGTCCGCTTGCAAATACAATGTTTCAAAATCAATCCACTCGTTTTCAGCCGCAGCCACGCCGATGCTGACACATATGGGACTTTCATCCCGTTCGCCGACTCTCACCGTAGCGATACGTTCGGTCAAGGAGGTCAACAGCTTGCTTATCGTCGTCCTGTCACCTATTCCATCCAAAAACACCAGGAACTCATCGCCGCCTACGCGGCCGACAATATCATGAATCTGAAATTGCGTCTCAATGATATCAGCAATCAGGCGAATCGCCCTGTCGCCCTGCAAATGCCCGAGCGTATCATTGATTTTTTTCAAATCGTCGATGTCCGCGATCAGCAATGCATAGGGCAGTTCTCTTTTCTCCGCTATGCGCTTCCTGATTTTCGTTTCCGTTACAATCTTGTTGTAGATTCCGGTCAATCCATCGATATCGGCTTTTTTCCGCAGTATCCGTTCGTTTTCAACCAATAAAGCGTGTTCTTTCTCCTGTATGCGCCGCAGGGTAATGTCTACGAACGAAATCACCGCATAAGCAGGTTCCCCGTCATCGGAAAAAACCGTGGATTGGCAGGCCTTCAGCCAGCGCCAGCCCCACATGGTCCGGCATTCAATTTCCACAGCCCCTGTTTTCTCGCCATGGAAGATTCCCTCATAGAAAGCAATGTAGGGTTGGACACTATTGGGAGCGATGATTCCCAAACGTACCGGCTCGTACGGAACATCCACTGTTTTTTCAGGGAGGCCGAATATCGCGGCCACCTCGGAAGACATGTTGAGCGAGCGGTCCTGGACATCATAGCGACACATGATGTTACCGCTTTGTTTCATTGCTATCCGATACTGCTCCTCGCTCATGCGCAGCTGTTCTTCCGCCAGTTTGCGCTCCGTAATATCAAACTGCACCACATTGATGACCAGAGGGTTTTCACGACGTTCCGAGACAACGATTTTCATGCTCATCCACCGGTATCCGCCGTCCCGTTTGTGACAACGATAACAACAGTCCGCCGAATGTAGTTCCCCACGTTTGATGGCCTGTATCGCTTTCAGTAATGGAGGGATATCTTCCTTGAATACCAGGCCTAGCGCGTCTAGTTCGATGATTCCCTTGTATTCCTCCTTGGTATAACCGGAAAAATTGTAGAACCCCTCGTTGAAATAGGTATTGCGCAGACCGTTCTCCGTCACCTCAAAGGAAGCGATTCCACAGGGAACGCTTTCGGTCAGAAACCGCAATTGCTCAAAGGCCGCATGGTATTCCGTAATATCGCGTCCAACACCGTACAACCCGACGATGTTCCCTGAGGTGTCCCGCAACAAGTATTTGGAAGTGGAGGAATAATGCTGGACGTTATCATCGGAAGGAATTTCCTCCAGTATATCGATCAGGGACTTGCCGCTCTGCATCAGTTGGATATCATCGCTGCGGAACTTATCGGCTATGGACTTCTCAAACAGGTCGTAGTCCGTCTTTCCGACAAGATCACGCTCCTGTTCAAGCCCGACCATCCGGAGAAACGGATGACTGCCACAGAGATACCGGTAGTCCTTGTCCTTGGCGAAGGATAGATCGGTAGTGGAATCCATGATAGCGTCAAGGATCTGCGGCAATAATTTTTGAAGCATCGCTTCTTCCGCTGAAACTAGAAGGAATGTAGCATATATGGAAAATGTACCATCGTTGTTTTCTACAGCGCGGCCATTGACCTGGAAGGTGCGGTATACATTCTTCGTATCCGCATAGCAAAGCCGAATCGTACACATGATATCACGCTTTTCAGCGATGGCCGTCTTGATTTCCTCCATGAAGGGAGTCCTGTCCGCAGGATGTACGACATTGAGTACGGATGCCGTGGCTGGATCATCCAGTGCGCGTCCCACAAGCTCACGATATCGTTTGTTCAGATGGTCAATCTTCAGCGTACCTTCTGAGTAGGCATATAGCGCAGTGCCACATGGAAGGTTGTCCAGCTGGTCACGGCGTTGGTCTTCAAGGCACGACGGTTCCGTGACATCCGTATAATAGGCGTTTACAAATACTTCTCCGGATTCCGTCTGTGTGATACGGCCGAACAACATGGTCCAGATATATCCAGACTTGCCATGCCGTATCCTGCACCGTATATGAAGCTGTCCGGTTTTTGAAGCGTCCTTTCTATAGGCTTCCCTGACAACCATCCTGTCCTGTGGATGCAAACCTATAAAAACATCGACGCCATACAAAGCCATGACTTCTTTCTTTTCCATATCCACCAGTTTGCAGAAGCCTTCATTCACATATACGATTTTCACAGTTCTGTCCGGCAACACCTGCATCTGGCAAAAACCGCCGGGAACATCATCCATGACAGCCCGCATCTGGTCGTAGGCCTTTTTTTCTTTCTGTTCAGCCTCCCTGAGCGCAGTCATGTTGATGACGGAACAATAGAGAAGATGGCATGAACCAACCGTTGCTATTACCCTGACGGCAGTAAGGATATAGGTGAGCGAACCTGATCCGGGCAAATTCGACAGACAGACCTCGCAGTTGGATTCTTTGCCGGTTTGGATCGCACAAGTAATGTTCTCCAGCATAAGCGCCTTGTTTTCTTCGTCCATATACCGACTCAAATCAAGTTCCAGAACCTCCGCCTCCGAAAGTGAGTCCACCCCAAGTTCATGGATATAGTTTTCATTGATGCGCAGCAATTCTATTTTGCCATCGTAATACTCATAGATGCATGCACCTCCCACATAACAATTAAAAATGAGCGTTTCCAATGATTTCGGATCCCAAAAGGTGTTGTTGTCAAGGTTTTCCATCGTTTTCAGGGCAAACATTTCCCGTTCTTTCTCATAGTCATTGACAAACGCCTCATAGTCGGCAAGCGGCATCGGTCGAGCGTACAGGTAGCCCTGGATATAGTAACAGCCGATGGATTTAAGAAATTCGGCTTGCTCAATCGTCTCAACGCCTTCGGCGATAACCGGCATTCCCAGCCATTTGGCCATACGCACGACGGACTCCAGGATATTCCCGCCACGCGCCGGATTCCGTCCGCTTTCCAGAAAACGCATATCCAGCTTCAGAATATCCGCAGGGACGTCCTTCAAGATGTTGAGAGAGGAATAACCGCTACCGAAATCGTCAATCTCGACAATAAACCCTTTGCCTTTCAACATCTCCACGACATCAATGATCCGGTCAGACGCACCGGCGAATGCGGATTCCGTGATTTCAAACCGAAGCAACTCGGTAGGCAGGTCATATCTGGAAACCAACCTAGTGATACTGTCGAGCAAATCCTCCTGAAACAGGTCATAGCGCGAGATGTTGACGGAAATGGGGAGCGGATCACGCCCGGCATCCAACCACTTGCGAAGGTTGCGGCAGGCCTGATCCCACACATACTTGTCCAGTTCATATACAAAACCGTTTCGTTCAAACACGGGGATGAATTCCCCGGGAGACACAAGCCCTTTCCGCGGATGACACCAACGAACAAGCGCCTCCGCGCCAATGAGCGCGCCAGAAGAATGATTGAATTGAGGCTGAAACCAAATCTCGAACTGACCTTCCGCCAGCGCGCCGTTCATTTCATTGACGATTTCCTGTTCCCGCAGCATGCGCAACAGCATGGACTCGTCATACTGTGCGATAAAGACATCATACCGGCCTTTTACCGACATTTCAGCTACGGTAGCCCGATCATACATGGCGCTGGCGGAAATGGCCGGGTCCGTCACCACATAGCGTCCAATCCGCACGCCGAACGACCGGCCGAGACATTCGGGAGCGGCTATCTTCTGATGGCACTTCGCCAGGACCTCTGAATCCATGGCTTCGCTGGGATAGAGTACAGCAAAGTTATCCGCCGTGACACGGCAACAGATTCCGTTCAACAGCTTCATGCAACGGTCAAGGCAATCAGCCACATGCTTAAGTACCAAGTCGCCTTTGTCCGTACCGTACTGATCGTTGATTACCTTGAAATTGTCAATATTGAACGAGGCCATGACATAATATCCCACAGGCTTTTTCGCTATCATCTCCTTCGCTTTTTCAAAGAAAATCTCACGATTGTACAACCCGGTAAGCATGTCCCTTTGCAACATATTGATAGTCGCGGCAGTCTCGCGCAACTTGATCATGTTGCGGATGCGGTGTTTGATGATCGTGGAATTGTATGGTTTCGTAATATAGTCGTTGGCTCCCAATGACAATGCCTGGACCTCGGATTCATCTTCCGTCCGTCCGGTCGTCACAATGACGGGAATATGGGAAAGCTGGGGCTCTCCCCGCATCCGTGCCAGAACCTCAAAGCCATTCATTACAGGCATGACAAGATCCAGGAGCACAGCCGAAAGCGTTCCGCTGTTTCCCTTCATGACGGAAATAGCCTCGGCGCCGTCGGACGCCTCTATAATATCATATTCATCACCAAGTATCTTTTTCAGTATTTCTCTGTTCGTCTCGATATCATCGACGACCAACAACATCCTTCGCATCCTACGAGCCTCCTGAAAACAGTGCTTCATTGCCAATTTCCACTTTGACCAGTTCTCCATCAGTCCACTGAATCACCTTCCCCGCATTGCAGCGTGATGACAAGTCTGCGCGCCAACTGACATTCGTCTACCTGTTTGTATACATTCATGTGAAAGCGACGCGTCCCCTTCATCGGAGTCGCCAGATTCACCATCATCCCGCCTTTCATGCGGTGCCGGTCCTCCGCGATATCATGGACAAGATTCTGCATTGCCTGGACTGTCAGGACATCCGTCACCATATCAGAAAGCAGGATATGCCATAGTGTACGATTGTCCCAGATTCCAGAGATGAATTCAGAAATGGAGGGATCATAGGTAAAGGTTCCATTCACCCAGTCAAGGCCAATAAGCACGATTCCCATATGCTCATAGGCCATCCGGTACTTGGCGAGTTCGGCCTCCTCGATCTCCAGGAAACTGTTCTGCGCACGCAGACGCTCATTTTCAGCTTTGCTAATGACCGATTGAACGCGGATGCGAAGCAAATCCGCATCGACGGGTTTCGTAACGAAGTCCGACGCACCGCTTCTGATCGCCCGGAGACTTGTTTCCCGATCCTCGGAACCGCTGACGACCACAACGGGAATGGACCGAAGTTCCAGACTGCTCCGCATCTTTTCCAAAACTGCGAAACCATCCATGCCGGGCATCATCAGGTCAAGAAGGACAACGGAAATCGCCATCCCATAATGCCTGAGGCGAATCAGCGCAGAGACGCCATCCTTCGCTTTTTCAATGGTGAACTCATCCTTGAACAAATTGCACAGGAACGCATAATCGATCTTGTTGTCATCGACAATGAGCATGCGCCGTTTTTTCTCCATTTTGGAAATATCCGGACAATCATGCGCTTCCGCGGTCAGCTCCAGATGTTCATTGTCCATGGTTTCATGATAGAACGCATAATTGTTTTTTCCAGACCCCTTCACATGGTACAGAGCCATGTCGACCTTTCTATATAGCGAGTCGAAGTCCGTACCGTCCCGTGGGCAGACCGCGACTCCAATGCTTCCCGATATCTGAACCTCCACACTGAAAGCCTTTTTGACCAAGGAGCACAGCTGTCTGGCTTTTTTCGCTATTGCGGCATCATTTTCGACATCTCTCAAGAACACGACAAATTCGTCCCCGCCAAGCCGACCCAGCAAATCGCCACGGCGCAAAGAAGAACGCATGAGACGGGCTATGTCGACGAGAGCCTGATCCCCGGCGGCGTGACCGAATACATCGTTGACCAGCTTGAATCCATCGATATCGAGCATCAGCAGAGCATGTTTCGTCTCCGGCCTGGCAGTAGCGATGAGTTGCTCCGCCCACGCCGCAAAGGTCGCCCTGTTGAGTACGCCGGTCAATGGGTCTTTTTCCGCGCGCTCGATAGTCAACAGCTCCTCACGCTTGCTGTCGTCGATATTTTCATACATGAGATACGCTTCCACATCTGTGGAATTAGGATATTCCACAAGATCGACAGAAAGATGAAGCCATCTTACGGCGCCGTCCGGTAGCTTCTCCCGATATTCAAGCAGGCCGGAGCGTTTTCCACGATAATAATTCGCAAGCAGCGTGTCCGAATTGAGGAACGCGGCATACCGCTCACGATCCTCATCAAAGACAAATCGCTGTACATATTCCGCGGTACGTTCGTTAAACGTCAGGAGGTCCGGATTGAACGAGATTTTCAAAAGCCCTCCCTCAATCGTATCAAAGGAGGCGTCCTTGCTCAGATTGCAACGGAACAACGTATAGGACCCGAAATCCTTGTCAGCAAAGGATTGTTGCCATTTTTTGTACACCGCTTCCTTTTCCAACTGGTCCGTTACGTCCACAAAGGATACGACCGCGGAAACAGGATTCCCATCCGCGGAAAAGATCGTTGAAGCATGCCCCTCCAGCCACCGCCAGCCGCCAGGTACCAGCGTATGAAAGACCATGTCGCTGTGCTCCTCGCCATGAATGAGCTTTTCATAGAAATCGACATATGTCTTTTCACTATCAGACGCTATCTTCCCCAGACGGACCATACCGAACGGCATGTCCATGACTTTTTCCGGCAATCCGCGCAAGGCGGCGACTTCCGGCGTCATGGTGAGCGTCCGGTCGGCTATGGTAAAGCGGCAGACGACATTCCCGGTATGCTCCATGGCCAGGCGATGCTCGTCCGCACTGATACGCAGCCGTTCCATGGATTCCTGAAGCTCGGTTACATCCAGCAGTACAACGTTCACCGTCACCGAGCCCTCGCTTCGGCCTGCGACCACTCCTTTGTAGCTGATCCATTTGTACCCGCCGCCGTTCACATGTATACGGCAGACCCGCTCCAACGAAGCATCGCCGCGCAGCAAGGCGTCGAGCTGCGCCATGAGTTCAGGGATGTCTTCCTCAAAAACCCGGCCCAGGGGATTGCCGGCGCTGATTTCCAGGTATCCTTCCCGGGCATAGCCGAACAATTTGACAAATCCATCATTGCAATAGACCATTTCAATATTGCCGATGGAATATCTATAGGTGGCGAGACCGCACTGGATGCTGTCGGTCAGAAGCTTGAGCTGCGAATCGAGCCGGCGCACCGTCGTGACGTCCCGCGTTTCACAATAGATGCCGACGACATTCCCCTGGGAATCCAGCAATGGATATTTCGATGTGCTGTTGTAACGGAAGGAACCATCCAGAACCGGCATCCGGGCTTCAAAATTGAGTTTCGCCTGTTTGCTTGCGAGTATCCGCTCATCTTCCGCACGATAGATATCCGCATAATCCCTGCTCACGAGGTCATAATCCGTTTTCCCTACGATTTCTTTTTCATCGAGAAAACCAGCAAGCCGTGCGAAAAGACGATTGCAGCAGATATACCGATAGTTGCGGTCCTTGACGAAACACGGATCGGAGGATGTGGCGATAACCGCCGACAATACGACTGGAAGCATCGCCTGGTATGCCAGCGTTTCATCTTCAAGTTGAGTATAGGTCGCATAGACCGAATATATGCCGTCCTCCTCCTTGGGGATGATCCGGGCCGTGACATGAAACATGCGGTACACCTCCGGACCGTCGCCATACAGAATACGGACATCGCGGTCAAAATCCCGTTTTTCGGCGATGGCGAGCTTCAATTCTTCGACCATAGCCGCCCGGTCGTCCGGATGTACGGGGTGGAGTACAGAAACATGCGACAAATCAACCAAGTCACGACCGACCAATTCTCGATACCGCAGGTTCAGATGGACCGCGGTCAATGCTTCTCCATCAAATTCATAGAGCGCCGCACCGCACGGCAGATTGTCGAGAAGCCTTTGAACATCGTTTTTGAGGGTCGTGACAGGGGTGGTGATAGTCATCGGTTCATCCTCTTTACGTTCTTGCTGGCGCACTACCAGAAGCCGACTGTTCCTTCATGCCGCCGACAAGCGTAGACAGCAAGGTCTGAAGCCGCTCTTGATCAATAGGCTTGCCAAGATGCGCATTCATACCAGCATCGAGGCAATTCTGTACATCGGAATCGTAGGCGTTCGCGGTCATGGCGATAATCGGCACAGTCGCGGCATCAGGTCTGTCCAACGCGCGGATGGCGCGCGTTGCGCTTAAACCATCCATTTCCGGCATGATGACATCCATCAGAACAGCATCATATGTATCAAGCGGGGACTCCGAGAAGAGCTTTACACAAACCCTGCCGTTTTCAGCGACATCCACGAGCATACCCCATGATTCAAGCATTCGTTGAGCTACCATGATGTTGATTCGGTTGTCCTCGCACAGAAGGACGCGCCTGCCGTCCAACTTCACGATTACGATTTCCTGGGGAACACTGTAGCCCGTCCTGCATACAGTAGTTTCCAGCTGTACGACAAAAGCCGATCCCTTTCCCAGCTTGCTTTCCACGCTGATCCGCCCGTGCATCAGCTTTACCAGGCTGTTGACAATGGAAAGACCTAGTCCGGAACCGCTATCCGCGGTCTGCGAACGTTCCTGCGTAAAGGACTCAAACATATGCCTTTGGAATTCTTCACTCATCCCTATGCCGTCGTCCCGCACTGTGAAGCTGAGGATGACCCGATCTTGTGAAAGTTCCGTCCTTTCCCAATAGAACTCAATCAATCCGCCGGCAGGCGTATATTTCACCGCATTAGACAGAAGATTGAAGATAATCTGATTGAATCGCAAACGGTCCAACAATACCGGGGGCGCGTTATCTGGCGGGGATATGCGAAAATCAAGCCCTTTATCCTTGCACAACGGTATCACCACGGCTTCCACATACTTGCACAGGTCACGACAGGAGTATGGTTCAGGATGAAGCTCCGCCTTGCCGCTTTCCACCTTGCTCAGATCAAGGATATCGTTCACCAAGCCCGCAAGGAATTGCCCCGACACTTTGATATTCTCCAAATACTCCCGTATCAAGGGAGGAAGGTCCTCGTTCAACGCCAGTGTGGTAAGTCCGATGATGCCGTTGAGCGGTGTGCGGATATCATGGCTCATTCGTGACAGGAAGTCGGTTTTTGCATCGCTCGCCTCCTTTTCCCGAAGCACGCTGACGCGCAAACGCCGATTCATATGTTGCAGCCACGCCAGATCCATGACCAGCACCAGGAACAATGCGACTACAGCGTAAATGGCATAATTGATAGTGAAAATCGGCGTGCGGAACGAAGCAAGCGGAACACAGGTCACGCAATACCAATTGTTGGTCGTCATGCGGTCATAACGAAAAACGCATTCCTGCCCCTTCGCATTCTTGAAGTACAGCTCCCCGCGTCCGTTGGCGGCAATCTCCCGTTCAATGTCATTGCGTTGATCCAACGTCAGGTCATTGTAGACGTATAGATACTGAAAGAAATTAGTCGACTTGAAATCGTTGTTGCTGACGATATAGTTGCCCGTCCCGTCCATCAGCACGGTCGATTGCCCGGTAAAATCATTCAGACTATTGAAAACCGCCAGAACATCACGAGCTTTGGTCGCCAGTAGCAGCGTATAGATTTTTGTCGTGCCGTTTTCGTCTTTCAGCGGAAGATGCCGATAGATCGCAAAATACTTCAACGCGGTACTACTATCGGTGAACTCCGGTACGAAACGGATGTCGTCATAAGCGGAGTCCTGCATATCGTCAAGGGCTTTTTGCAAATCGGCATATGCCGGCTTTCGATAGTCGAGGGGGATGAACGCACCGTTTTCATCTCGTAGCGCCAGATATCCAGTATAGCCCCCGTCGATAAGTTCAAACTGACGGTCCATACTGGAGTTTGATTGTTCAATGACAGACAACGCCTCACGGTATGTCATGTCATACTGACCGATATACTGTGCAATATCCTCCAGCTTGATATTCCAACTACTGATCAACACGGTCGCATTCAGAGCGGACGATTGGTTCAAGTTGGCGATATTTCCCAGATTCTCTTCCCTGAGCCGTTCCCGATAGGCTGAAATATAACGCCCATAAGAAAGAACCGCGAAAAGCAGCAGTACGATATTCAAGATAATGACGACCAATGAAAACGTACGGCGTTCCAAAACCGGCCTATGTGTAAATTCGTCCGTCATTTTTTCTGTCGCTCCTGTATGGCGGCCTCCAATTCTTCCATATAATGCCCGAAGGGATAGAGCACCAGTTTTCCGTTCTCGTCGGTTCCCATGTACTTGGGGTTGTTCGCCTTTGAAATATCCGTCAGGCTTGGTTGTAACATCTCGTAGAAGCCGTAACTGAACGTCACTTGACCCAGGTGCATGATATAGCTTTCTGGAATGTCATAGAGCGTCTTGATATAGGAAAAAGCTTCCTTCGTATTGGGAATCACATTGAATGTCTTGGCAAACGCTTCATTGTTCTCCGGCTGAAACAGGAAATTCAGGAATTTCACAGCCCATTCCGTATTGGCTGAAAGTTTGTTTACGGCGATGCCATGAGCGGGAGAAAGATAGGCGTAGCCTCCATTTTCACCCACCGGCGCAAGAATGAACACATACTCGATTTCACTATGATAGTCTTCTTTCGTCTTGTTGATTACGGTCTGCAACGATATGGGGGACGGCAGGAAAGGCACTCGGCCCATATCATCGGCTTTCATCCAAGTATCGCCCTGACGCACGACATTCAAAAAATTACGGGCATAGGCTTCATCCGTGGTATCGGTAAACAGCCCCAGATCACTTTGTACCGTCTTATAGTCATAATAGTCGTTCTCCACCAGCAGATAGAGAAATTCATACGGCTTTCGGAACATCTCGCTCAACCCAGGTTCGCAAGCATCGACCCTGTCATGGGCGGCTTGCGGATCGCCGGCGTTTGTAATGAGGTTGCAGATCCATGGATATATGAGCATCTGGGCAAAATTACCGGGATTTCCATGGAATGGGATATAGCCGTGCTCCTGTAGCGCCGCACAAGCGGCAAGCAACGATGCCTGGTCGGTCGGCACATCCAGATTCAGACTCGAAAGCAATGTCTTGTTTACATACAGACCGCGCATCTCGGCGCCCAAGGGTATGGCGTACAATTTTGTATTCTCACCGGACTCTTCACGAAACATGAAGTTCTCGATCAGACCGTCAAACGTATCGGACAAATCAAGATCCTCGCGGTTGTTCAAATCCAGAGCATAGGGCAACAGTGCTGAACCATCCTGAATATTGGTCGTAAAGAAAACATCTACAGGAGATTCTCCCGCCATTCTTTTTTCCAGGGACTTGTAATAGTCCTGAAGATACTCATATACAATCGTACAGTTCGGATACTTCGCAGAGAATGCATTGGCCGCCTCATCCAAAGCCCGGCAGTCCAGCCAGCCGCCGGCGATAGTGAGGACCACCTCTTCCTCAGTAACGACCGGCGCTGTGGCCGATGATTCTGCTCTGGTACATCCAGCAAGAACTCCCAAGAACAGGGCGAAGGACAATACTATCATGATGCACTTTCCATGTATGTTCATATCTCCCCCTTTATATGAAAGCAACTTCTATCCGTACCAGTAATTGCCATAGATGCAAGACCTTCGTTTCAATCGCAGGAAATCGTTCGTTTCAACTGGGTGCAGGATCGCAGCCTGCAAACCAGGCCCTCCTTTGCAGGACTTCACCCAAAGTCTCTATCTGTAATTTTTCATGAACACAAAAGCAGACAACTTACATTGTTTGTAATATATCTGCGCTAACAGACTGGACATAATTATGATATATCATCATTTTTCAGTGAAATCAATGAAATTCATCTATTTATAGATAGATAATTACATTACCTTAACATGTAATTTCAAATTACAAAACGATGGAATTCTGATTTTTCTTGTGGTATAGTGTGTTCAAAAGGTGGTCTTAATGACATTTTCCGAAAAACTCATTTTTCTGATGCAGCTTACCTTTACAACCAACAAACAACTGGCGACGGCGATCAAGGTAGATCCATCGTTCATCAGTCTCCTGCGGACCGCCCGTCGCAACGTGCCGAAAAACAGCGTGCACATCAAGGCGATGGCGACCTATTTCGCAAAGAAATGCGAAGGAAACTATCAGCGCATGGCGTTATCCGAGGCGATGGGCAGAAAGTACCTTCAAATCCAGATGGACACGAACCAACTGGCCGCCATCCTGTTTGAATGGATGACAGACGGACGGGAACAGGTCGCCCAATTTCTCCATACGTTCGAGAGTTTCTCATTTGAGGATGAAAACGCCGTAACCGACAATATCGCTCCCGTCGAGACACAAAAAGACTCGCCGGGCACTAGAAGCTTCGCATACTATGGGAATGAAGGCAAACGTGGTGCGTTCAATGCTTTCACACAGTATTTGCTGTCGCTTAATGCGGGCGGCGGTACGGTTCTCTTTTCAACGGACGAAAGCCCGGAATGGCTTCTGGAAGACCAAGCGTACCTCGCCCGTCTCCAAGAACAGATGTTGTTGCTTTTGAACAAGGGATACCGTATTCGCAGGATCGCCGCACCTGTCTACACTACCGAGCAGGCGTTCGATTCCCTGTCGCAACTGATGCCCCTGTATCTGACCGGTCAGATGGAGTCCTATTACTATCCGTACCTACGGGACAATGTGTATCGCAGGACAATTGTCGCGCTACCGAATGTCGCTTCCATCGTCTCAACGTCGATCGGAGAGCAACGTATCAGTCGCGCAACGGTATTTACGCAGGACAAGCGGCTGACAAACGCACTTGCTGAAGAATTCAACGATTTTCTGGATAAATGCCGGCCCATGATGACGACATATTCCACCGTGGGGAATTCCGATGAGCTCTTGCGTTGTATTTTGAATTTTGAACGTGACCCGGGGAATCGGATCCAGCAAAGCACTTCTCTATCCGCCATCACATCGCCTTCCAAGCTGATTCAACTTGCCGCCGAAACGCTATCGCCGCAAGAGTCCGCCGCGATTGTCGATTCACTCGACAGTGCGCAAGCCTTGTTCAAACGACGCCTTGCCGATTACGAGGTCATCGACGTCCATAGCTTCGCTACGGCAGAGGAGGTACGTACTGGTTCCGTGCCACTCGGCGTAGCGTACCTACGGCAGTCGGCACCGATATGCTATACCCCGGAAACGTATGTGATGCACTTGAAGTGCATTCTCACATACATGAAGCAATATGAAAATTACCATGCGGTACTCCGGCGACGAGACAAGAGCATCCATGCAATGTTGGTCAAGGACGGACGACAGGTACTCCTGTTACGTCCGGGGACCCCGCTGACCGTTTTTGAGATTACGCAGCCATATATCGCGGAAGCATGCAGGGAATACCTGACCCGACAGATCAAAACGACGCTTTCTCCCGCCATGCAGCGTCAAGAGACAATGTCGCAGATATATCAGCTGATACAGGAGCTGGAACGCGGTTAAGCTTTACGCAGGGCATCGGCCACACCAATGGATACTGGCACGAGAATGGGTGAACCGCGACTTATTTTGCGGAAACCACCGGACATAGCAAGTTGAAACCAGCCTTGTTCTATGGAAGGCACCGGCTATAACTCATAGGAACTACTGGCGCGGGGGGAATGTTCTGCTTTGCGAAAGTCCCTGACCATGCCCCAAGGACCGACATCGCCGAGGCTCTGCTGACATCGTCCATATCGCCCGCATCTCTCACACATGCCGACAGTACGGACAACCAAGGACATCACCCATCAGACGAAACAAGGCCGTCGCACAGAATTGTGCAACGGCCCTGCCATTATCCCAAGACAAGTAATCCTAGTTGATCAACACTTGAAACTGTATTGCGGAAGCATACCAGCCAGTCGGCAGCGCCGCAGTGTCAAAATCGGGGATATTGGCGAAAATCTCTCCAGTTTCGTATACGATGCCTACGATATTCTGAGCATCCCGAACACCAAGCGACTTGGAAGCTGCGTTTCTGGCGCCTTCAATGCTGGAACCGTTTTCGGTGGAAGATCTGATAGAAAGGTCGTATTCAATTTTCGACTCCCCCCTACTGTTCGCGCCAGTCTCTTCCGCGACAAAATAAAATGCCGATTCAGCGCCTGTCTCTCCAGGAAGAACATTCAGGCTATATGAGGAATTCGTGCGGTTGGAAGCCAAGGTATAAGTACCGACCTTGATACTTTTGCCTCTGGACGAGACAAGATCGATAGTCTGTGACCCTGTATAGGGTTCTACCGAAAAAGTATCTTCAATGGGCATTATAGCGCGAAGCTGTATCCGCTCCGGCCCCAACGCATCTTGGGCGAACAGAAGGCCTGACAGACATACCACGACGGTCAGTGCAAACAACCGCCTATACTTCTGGTCTTTACGATTCATTATGACCTACTCCTTACCCCTTGCCAGGAGGTTCATCACCATATCGGTATACATAGTATATTTACATTGGCTCACATCTGTCAATAGATAGCAAATAAATCTCATGATTGTTCACCAAAAATTGGTGATATGATTATTCAACTACTGTTAATTTAAAGAGATAAATAATAGTTAACAAATGTCATATGTTCACAAAAAATAGTTATAATTGGGAAAATCCATTGCTCATAGTGCAGATAATCCAATATGCGAGGTCCTCTAGCGACAGCTATGGACTCCTACTCAGAGGACATTGGATCATCATGGACTTGAAGAAGTCCCGGCTGGACATCTCGCCTCCGTCCCCGTCATGATCCTGTCTCCCGCCGGGCGCTCCGGTGCGGGCGACCTCGTCGATGATGATCAGCTTGCGGAACGTCATGGTCGCGTCGCGGATGATGTTCAGGTTGTGTAAACGCCATGTCAGTTCGCCACCGCCCCCCATACCACGTCAAACCAGCGTAGCAAATGCGGGAGGGAGTAAATCGTAGCGGTTTTTGGATGTATTGGGAGACAAGGACGCATGGGCAGGACGCATGTCAGCCCGCATGTCGCAGGAAAGGTGTTTAACCGCGTTTATTAAACGGGTCTCGGGGGAAAGTGGTGGAATTTTACGGACGGACGTCCTCGCGCGGCCTGTGCGGCGATTTTGGCGGGGCATGAAAAAACCGCCCCGGAGGGCGGCTTGTCAGTCAATAGATTTTGTTGGGGTCGGGATTGAGCACCCAGTCAGGGTAGATGTCTTCCCGCCGCAACTCGACACCTGTCCTGACGGCTTCATCCATCATCTCCATGATGCCGTCATCCTGCAACTCAGGTTTCAGCCAGTTGAACGCAGGGGACTTGCCGAGACCGAACATGTCTTCATAGGCGTCGATGATCTCAATCTGTCGTTCCGTCATGCCAGCGCCTCCCGTATCAGTCTTTCAATGGTCGAACCCAACGTCGGGGTCCATTTCTTCAGAAGCTTCAATTCTTGCCCGCCATCGGCGATTATGTCAATAGAATTTGCGAAGACTTCCTGGAGACGAAGATTCGGATCCTTTTCGTAGTATTCTTGTTCATGCCCCCATTTGCCTACAATCTGGTTCTCCGTCAACGCACCGAACAGGTCGGACAGGTTGCCGAACTGGGGGGAATTCTCCGACGTGTTTTGCAGCAGCCATCTCCTGACCTTCTTTCCTGTGTCCGTCGGTTTTCCATTTGGATTGATCAACGACCGCCGGACGTCCTCGCGTGGCGTATGCGGCGTTTTCGCACGGGCATGAAAAAACCGCCCAGGAGGGCGGCCATACAACTAATGGATTTCAATCAAGGTTCGATGATGTCGAAGGCATCCGCCGGATATAGGTAGTCTTCATCCGTTTCATCGATCACACGATAGAACAGGCCATCGGCCTCGATGGCGAGAATCTCATACACTTTGTTTTCAAGCAATCCGAAGTTGCTGCTTCTTCCTTTATATCTCGCCTTCATCGTCAAACATCCTCTTGACCTTCATCTCAACCTTTTCGCCATCAGTCTCATACCAAAGCAACTCAGCATGGAAAACGATTCCTTTATGCTCCACATAGCCATCACCCCTCATCTTCTGCCACTTGCCAGCGGGAATGTGATAGTCGCTTTCAAGCCTGAATCTGTCGCGTATCTCGTTCTTATGGCCTTTGCCGGCGATAAGTTTGATCTTGGTTATGCTGGTTCTTTCTTTTAATCTACCATGTTCATTGCCGAAAATCAACACCGGATAGTTTTTCGCGGCGGCACCCACACTGCGACCGATATGGACATCCCCGATCTTGTTGTTGGCTTTCCACTGCTCATACGTGCAGTACGGCCTGACCACGCCCCCCCTCCCGTACCGTTCCTCCGGAAGCAGGCCCTTGATCTCGCTCACGACCCGGCACCGGCAGTTGATGTCGAACCTCGCCACGCCCGAGTGCAGGGGGCGGAATACGCCCATGTGGCGGGCGCACGTGGGCCCGCGTTTCGTCCCAAAGATGTTTAACCGTGTTTAATAAACGGGCCTCGGGGGAAAGTGGTGGAATTTTACGGACGGGCGTCCTCGCGTGGCCTGTGCTGCGATTTTGGCGGGGCATGAAAAAACCGCCCCGGAGGGCGGCTTGTCAGTCAATAGATTTTGTTGGGGTCGGGATTGAGCACCCAGTCAGGGTAGATGTCTTCCCGTTTTAGTTCAATTCCGGTCTTGACCGCTTCCTGCATCAGTTCAAATATCTTCTCTGGGATTAGATCTGGCTTCAGCCAGTTATATGCAGGAGACTTGCCAAGACCGAACATTTCTTCATAGTCGTCTTCAATCCGCATCTGCCGTTCCGTCATGTCAGCACCTCCCGTATCAGTCTTTCGATGGTCATTCCCAGCGTCGGGGTCCATCTCCTCATCTTCTCCGAATGAACAATTGCTTTTTTTTCATGGTTATGGTACGTTGTCGGTTGTCGCATAGCCGACAAAAGAATATGGCGCTATAGCTCAGCTGGATAGAGCGTCTCCCTCCGGAGGAGAAGGTCGCGCGTTCGAATCGCACTAGCGTCATGACAAGCCCGTCGTCCCGAAGGATGACGGGCTTTTTCTTACCATCGGTCTTCCATGATCCACCGCAAGACAATACTCCGCCCTCATACTATTATAGGATGTTGCCAGCAACTTACAGATAGAGGGATAAAAGAAGATATTTTCACCAAAACGGCACCTGGGACGCACCGGCAGGCGAGAACACCATTGCATGCGGCACGCTCAACGCAACCAGTCAAAATGTCGCGATAGTCGCAGCGTCCAGCCGTTTCAGCAGTTCGACAGCCAGCTTCACCCCGTTCTCATAGTCACTGTACGATGAAATACCGTAGTGAGTATGGGCGTAGCGGACAGGAATGCCAATTACGATCACCGGGATTCCGCTGTTGGCGAGATGAATCGAAGCACCGTTAGTCGAGCCTCCGGAACGGACGGCCTCCTGTACGGGGATCTCCAGTTCGGCGGCGAGAGAGAGGGCGTACCGCTGAAAACGAGGGTTCGTGATCATACGGGCGTCAATATGCCGGAGCATCGGGCCTTTCTTGACCGCGGTCTGCGAAACATATGGAGGAACGACGGTATCATCGGCGGGACAGCCTTCAAAAACGATGGCGACATCCGCCTTCACCGTCCGCCCGGTCACGATGGCACCACGTGTACCGACCTCCTCCTGTGATGCGAAAGCGCCGATCAGGTTCACATTGAGCGGTTCACCCTTCACAGCGTCCAAAGTGGCGATGACCGCGGCGCAACCCATGCGGTTGTCGAACGCTTTTCCAACCAGGATGTCATGCCGTTCATCATAGGTGCAGGTCGCTTCGGGAACTACGGGAGCGGCGACGCCGATGCGATAGTCGTTGACTACTTCGTCCATCGAGACAGCACCGACATCGATGAACATTGAGGAGAGATCCAATGGTTTTTGAGCGTCCTCCGCAGACATGAAGTGCGGTGGTTTGCTTCCTACGACACCAGGAACATACTCGCCGGCCTTGTTCAGAACCCTGACACGATGGGCGGGAATGTTGGAAGGCACCCAACCGCCGATCTGGATGAATTCCAGCATGCCGTCGGGCCGGATGGCCTTGACCATGAAGCCAACCTCGTCGGTATGGCAGTCGAGCTGGACGACCGGCTTGCCGGGAACGTTGCCATTCCGGTGCAGATAGAGGTTCAGCATCGAATCGCGGGAAAACTCGCCAAGTCCGGAAGCCGCTTGCCGGATCAGAGGCAGGATTTCATCCTCAAAACCAGAAATTCCGTTTGCTTCGCTGAGCCGCTTGATCAACGAAAGCTGTTGTGTCTTGTTCATATCATCACCTTGTAGGGTTTTTTCATTCGACCGGCGAAACCGGCTGGAAAGATTGTACGCCCGGAAATGCGGACTTGCAAGCCGGCAACAGTCAAAAGCGATGTCAAAAACGATGCGGATGAGCCGTCAAAAATCGGCGGCGCAGTAAAACTCCAGACGTTCACCACTTTGGGGATGGTCGAACGACAATGCGCAGGCATGGAGCGACAATCTCTGGCCGGGCCGCTCCGTACCGTACAGCCGGTCTCCGAGGATAGGATGCCCAAGGCCCTTTTCATGGGCGCTATGCACCCGAAGCTGATGCGTCCGACCAGTCAATGGGGTGAACAGCAGGCGGGTGGCGGCTGTCCCGTCGGCAAGGTGTTCTACACCAAGCCGTTCCCATTGCGTAATCCCCGTCTTGCCATAAAGTTCATCGTAGATCTGCCTTGGACGATGCTCTACATCGAGGCGAAACGGAAGCTTTATCGTGCCGCAGGCGTCTTTCACGACACCGTCTACCAATGCGACGTACTGTTTTTGAATCGTGCCTTGCATGAACTGCATACTGAGGTTCCGATGAGAAGGGGCGTCGAACGCAAGCAACAACAGTCCGGAGGTATCCATGTCCAGGCGGTGGACGGCGGGCTGGCTGATGCAATCGGGGAACAACCGCCGCAGCCTGGTCTCAACGCAGTCCTGCTTGTCCTCTCCCCGCCCCGGCACGGACAACAGCCCTGAAGGTTTGTTCACTACCGCCACATGCTCGTCACAATAGAGGATGTCCAGCCCCAGCAGGTGCTTGAGCAACGGACGGCATCGTTCGTCGCAGGGAGGATAGCAGCATCCCGGTTGCCTTGTCCCGGAACGGTTCGGCGCTCCAAAATAGAATTCCGCCATGCTCACCGGTCGCAGATGGTTCAGAAACGCATGGTGCAGCAGCTTGGGAGCGCAACAATCGCCCGTACCCGACGGAAACACCTGCCCCGGCATGTCCGCGAAAGTCTTTCGGCTTCCGCCGCAACAAGCGAACGAATAGAGGGCGAAAATCCTGCGCTGGCTCTCCTGCGTCAAAGCCTTCCGCTCGTCCTGCATCGATTGCATTGTACGGGTGATGATGGATCTCGAAACATCTTCGGAGATATCAGGGATGGCATCCCCGTTCCCGGACAATCGTTCCAGATGTTCACTCAACTGATGAATCCGGGCATCGTTCAGCCTGACCGTCGTTTCATACGCTTCCACCTCCGGTACTGGCGGAACCCACCCCGGTACAATCCAACGGCCATGGTACTGGCCGGAAAAGGCTTTCAGGACGACTTCCCCGCCCCGTTCGTCCCTGCAAACCAAGACTCCCAGCATCTGTCCGCCATAAGGTTCGAACAATGGCGCGGCGGAGACTTCTCCCCCCGCTTCAAAATCAAGGAAACCGGAATACGACAATCGCTCCTGAAGCCACAGGCAATATTGTCCGGCACGGCGAGTCGGCAACGGAGTATAGGGATAGGAACAATTGCACATAGAGTGTCGGGATTTATCCATGGACAGCAATTATGGCAGGGCCTAGGGGCTTTTGCAAGGCATAGGACCGCAGGGGGCAACGGCTCTCGGCGGTGCTCTTCGTTCATGCCCACATCATCTTCAGCGCATCCGGACAGTCAATGCGCAATTCTTCAGTGACGGGAACGAAGCACTCAAACACCTTCAATGGCCCCGTTTCTTCTGCTTTTTCTTTTCCTGCCGTTCCAGAAAACGCTGTCGCTCTATTTCTTGCCGTTGGTCTTGAGCGCATCGTTTGCGAACCTCGGCGAGTTCCTCCCGCTGATTCTGCAACGCCTGCTGGCTTTTCGTGCTGATGGTATCGGACAATTGCCGGCGAACGAGGCGCAAGGCCCGTTTGGGGTTGACGGTAGAACGGACGAACGTCCCCTCCTGCGCCACTGGAGAAGAATACCGAAGATTCGCCCAATGGTTCACCAAAAAGTCCCGTATCTCTGGTTCGGTAGGCTCCGCGCCGAATACTATCCGCGCCGTTTCCAACCGGCCATCGCACACACGTTCAGAAACCCCTACCCAGAAGGGGTCCTCGAAGAACACGGTAAATACACATACCACTGCTTCGCCCATGCGCAAGTCCTCCTTATGACATGCACGAGCCGTAAACGGACAACCAAGGAGGCAGGTTACTGACAGGAGCACTGCGTCCGGACTACCAACCGGAACTGTGTTTTTATCACGGCGTTATTCGTAATGCATGGTTATTCTAGCCTCATCATAGGTGACAGTCAAATGATTCATCATGTCAGAAAGAAAAAAGCAGAAAGACACATACCATCATTTTTCCAAGGAGTCCTACATCACCTTGGAGGCATCGCCAAATACAGGACGACCAAGGGAAAGCCGCCAAACTAACGGACTTGACAGGCTACAGCCCGTTTTTCCGGGGTCGGGGCAATTGGGCCAAAATGATGGCGCAGAACACCAGCAGGCATCCGAACAGTTCCTTCATCGACAGCGCCTGTCCCAAGATCAACCAACCGAAGATGGTGGCGAATACCGATTCCAAGCTGAGGATCAACGAAGCGACCGTCGGCTCGACATGTTGCTGCGCCACAATCTGCAACGTATAGGCGACACCACAGGAAAGAACGCCGGCATAGAGAATCGGAAGCCAAGCCGTCAGAATGGATTGCGGCGACGGACTTTCAAACAAAAACATACAGATACCGCAAAGTATCCCGCAGGTGAGGAACTGAAGACAGGACATGCGAATACCATCGACATGCGATGAAAAATGGTCAATCAGCAGAATATGGATAGAGAATGCGAACGCACAGAGGAGCACCAGAACATCGCCTTTGCCAATGCGAAAATCCTCCGTAATACATAGCAGATACATGCCCGCCACTGCGACCGCCACGCTAATCCAGACCATCATCGGCACACGTTTCTTGAAGAACAGGCCGAAAATCGGAACAATGATGATATATAGCGCGGTAATGAAACCAGCCTTCCCTACCGTCGTGTACATGATTCCGAACTGCTGCAAAGAACTGGCTATGGCCAGGACGACACCGCAGGAAATCCCGCCGACCAGCAAGGTACGTCTCTCGGAGGAGGCCCCCGGTACAAGCCTGAAACGCTCGCGGCTTCCAGAAACCGGAACGGACTTTCCGCCAAAACGGTCCAACAGGAAAATGCAGGGAATCAGCACAAGTCCGCCGATTACGCTCCTGACGCAGTTGAACGTAAACGGGCCTACATATTCCATCCCAACGCTTTGGGCGACAAAAGAAAGTCCCCAGATCAGGGCGGTCAGAACCAGCATAAGGGACGATTGTATCGGACGCATGGATGGATTACCTCTCGACTGACGGCGAATTACGACGTACTATAGCAGAAAAACGTTGGTCCTGACAGACTTCTTGCAGACCATGAGCCATCGAAAACTGGAGAAAAACATGCAAACGCCACCTATTTCCCCGACGTTGACGACAAAACGGCTCATACTTCGCCCCTTCACCGGAGCGGACAGTGCCGATGTATTCGCCTATGCGCATGATGAAGAAACGGTACGGTACTTGACCTGGCCTGCGCATCACGATGAATCGGAATCGCTGTGGGCTATCAAAACTTTCTACCTGATTCCCGGAGTCTGGGCGATCTGCAAGAGAGAAAACGGTCGTTGCCTCGGCTGCATAGAGCTACGGGTCAAGGAAGACCTCGTGGACTTCGGATATGTGCTGAGAAAGGATCAATGGGGGCAAGGTCTGATGACGGAAGCCCTGTCAGCGGTCCTTGGGGAGGCGTTCGGCCGCCTGGGGTTGGAGAAGGTTTCGGGCGCTCATGAATGCGGCGACGAAGCGTCCGGGGCTGTCATGCGCAAATGCGGTATGCGGTGGGTTGCGCATCGGGATGCGGTACAGGTCACGCCGAACAAAACCGCCAATATGGAGTGCTATGAAATCACCCGCAAAGAGTGGGAAGCATTACCATAGCATGCGCTCCTGCGGAGCTACTTGTAGCTCGGCTTGCCTCTCCCGGCCACTCCCCGCGGCAGGCAAGCCGTGTGCTTTCGGTAATCCTCTCACCGTGGCATACGCTCCTTTGGGGTTCATCACGGCTCGGTTCTTTTCATGGCCCGCATATGCAGCCTTCGGCGCGTGCCTCGCCTGAAAAACCATGTATTCCGACATACTTCCATCTGGCCGCATGCTCCATGTCAGTCAGGCTCTTCTCGGGAACGTTTGAGATCGAGGTAGATTTGTCTGATATCCTCCGCAACTTCAGGATGGTTGTAATTCTTCCGATACACCAGGTTGATCTCACGCATCATCTCGGTAACGCCGGCGATAGGGACGCTTACCAGATGACCTTTGAGTTGTTCAACAAGGCAGGCACTATGGCTGATGATTGTTACACCCATGTTTCGCGACACAAGCTCCTTGATCGTCGGAACGTTGTCGATCTCCATCATCACATTGAAATTACGGATAGTCTCCCCGTTGTTCCGCAGATATTCTTCAAACTGCCGTCTAGTCGCGGCGGATGAAGAACGGAGGATGAGTTTTTCCTCTTTAAGCTGAGACAGAGAGACTTCGCCTTGACCGGCCAGGGGATTTTCGGGAGACACCACGAGGCTGAGATAGTCGGTATCCAACTGTACGTTGACAAAATCGTCGTCGGCTATCATTCCGCCCAACACCGCCATATCAAGTTCATAGGCCTTTAGCCTGCTGCGAATCGATTCCTGAGTCCCGGTAACGATGCTCACATGAGTTCGTCCATGTTCCGTACAGTATATTGCGACGACCTGAGGCAAAAGATGCTCCTCAGCGGTAGGAGTCATGCCGATCATGAGGCGCTTGATGCTATGACGGCTATCCAGCAACGCCTGCTCCGCATTTGCGGCGATCGCAGCGCAACGGCGGGAGTACTTCAAGAGGATTTCCCCCTCCGGGGTAAGTTTCAGCTCTTTCTTCGCCTTATAGAATATCTTGATCCGGTATTCTTCTTCCAGAAGCCGGATCTGATGGCTGACGGCGGGCTGGGTTAGGCAGAGCACGTCTGCGGCCTGGGTAAAGCTCCCCGTTTCGACAAGCGCCAGGAATGTCTTGATTTTTTGATCCAACATGGAACTGCCCTCCCCTTCTTTTCATGAGGTAAACGACAAATATACTAAAGATTTTCCGTTCAGTACAATTTCGTGTCTCATTATTACAGCGAAACGAAAGAAAATTCCAATCAAAAAAATTTATAATGTCATAAAATATAAGAATTTGACTTTATAATTCTTTTCAGGTATATTCAAGACGAAAAGAAACACAGTCAGTTCGATGACTCGTCACCGAAATCCGGCCCATGGGAGCCGGCGGCTTTTTGTTGCCTGAAGAACCCAACCCACCAGTCGCGTCATTTTTCATCAAGCCGTACTCATGTACCGGCAGGGTGGTTGCATCTTGCCCTGATGCCCGTTCTTCACAATCCGAAGCAATGGCTTTCGTTTCGTTGCATCAAGGAGGTACGCATATGCAACTGCACAATTTGATTGACAACTTGTTACACCTGAGCGACAATACCGCGGCCATCCTGACCCTTGCGTTGATACTGGCGGCGGGATTTCTGATGACCCGCGTGACCAAGCTAGCCAAGTTGCCCCATGTTACGGGTTATCTGCTGGCGGGTATTCTCATTGGCCCTGAACTGCTCGGATTGATATCGGCGGAAACCGTCCAAGTCCTCGATGTCGTCACCGATATCGCGCTGGCCCTGATTGCATTCTCTACCGGGAAGTTCTTCAAGCTGTCGAAATTGCGTTCAAACGGTTCAAAAGCGATTATCCTGACATTGTTCGAGGCTCTGACGGCGGCGGTCGTAGTCACATTGACGATGCGCTGGGTGTTCCGGCTCTCATGGGAATTCTGTCTGCTGCTCGGCGCCATCGGTTCCGCGACAGCGCCAGCCAGTACGATGATGACAATTCGTCAGTACCATGCGAAAGGGCCGTTCGTCGATACAATTCTCCAAGTCACCGCTCTGGACGACGCCGTAGCGCTTATCGCTTTCAGCGTCTGCGCCGCCATCGCCCAGGCAATCAACGCTGGGGGGCAATTCTCCATGCGCGTCATGGGCCTGCCGTTGCTGTTCAACTTTCTTTCCATTGTGATGGGATTCTTGGCGGCGCTCATCCTGCGCAAGTTGATAGTCCGCAGGCATTCACAGGACCATAGGCTCGTTGTGGTTATGGCGACAATCCTTTTACTTACCGGCATTTGCTCCGTAATGGACGTATCCCCGTTGCTTTGCTGCATGGTACTTGGCGCGACATATCGGAACATCAGTGACGACAAGGAGCTGTTCAGGCAGGTCGGCAGTTTCGCACCTCCCGTGTTGCTCATCTTCTTCGTAGTCTCCGGCATGAAGCTCAATCTCCATGCGCTCGCCTCCGCGGGAATCATCGGCGTCACGTATTTCTTCGTCCGTATAGCAGGCAAGTACGTCGGCTCGTTCATAGGATGCGTGGTCTGCGGACTTCCCAAAAACGTCAGGAACTATCTGGGGTTGGCTCTCTGTCCGCAGGCGGGGGTATCAATCGGGCTCGCCGCGCTGGGGCAGCGGTTATTGCCGCCGGACATGGCTGCATTGCTTTCCACAATCATACTTTCCTCGGCGGTTCTGTATGAACTGGTCGGTCCGGCGGCGGCAAAGGCTTCGCTGTTCCTCTCCGGCACGATTGTACCTGAAGGAAAACAGGAAATGGTTGAACCCGCGGTCAAGGACGTGGCTTCCTCAGAAGAATCTGAAGATTTGGAAGCGGATACCACGATAGTGCAGGCACTCGAACCATTGGATACCGCAACCGTCCCCTGCGAATCGTCCAGAACACCGATTCCACGAAGGGCCTGACCTGCCGGGCGGTTGTTTCACCGCCGGCAAATCCAATGAGGATGCTGAACGCAACCGATTCGCACCAGCCACATTCCTGTAGACGAATCACTTGACGGAGGCGTATCCTCATCGTATCGAAATGAGCTATTATGCAACGGTTTTCGGTTTGCACTTTCAGTCACCGGGGCGCTGGGTCGCTGGCATTAAAAAGACTCATACCATGGGAAAAACTTTTCTCCCGATAGTGGAGAACCTTACATAAAACGAACAAGCCGAGAGGAGAACATATGAAAAGACAGGTGACACGACACACCCATAAAATAACGGCGATTGTATTGACCCTCGCCATCGTGATTATCCTCGTTGGAGGGGTGGTCGCCATTGCTTGGGCGCAGCATCTGGAAGGCCCCGGACGCCCGCAACATCAGGAGAACGTCAGGGACAATGAAGACGAGTTATTCTGGACCCTACAATTGATGTAGCGGGCATCGTATGCGCTCCCCTCCAATAGGGTATCGTCTGTACGGTTTTGTGGCCGGATCGGGGACAATGGCCGCTCCGAAGGTATTTGTTCCGTATTTCCGCGACCATACTGGGGATGATGGGATACTTCATGGATGATGAATGCCCCACGAGGACAGGCAGGCCGCGAGGGATTATGTTGTTGCTACGTCCTTTATGTCGGGATTGCGTCCTTTATGTTGTTGCTACGTCCTGTATGATGGGATTACGTCCTTTATGTTGTTGCTACGTCCTGTATGTGGGAGCTACCTATCGTCTGCGTCCTGTATGTCGGAGCTACCTGTCGTCTACGTCCTTTATGTCGGGATTACGTCCTGTATCTATCGTCTACGTCCTGTATGTTGTTGCTACGTCCTTTATGTCGGAGCTACCTGTCGTCTACGTCCTGTATGACGGGATTACGTCCTTTATGACGGGATTACGTCCTGTATGTCGGAGCTACCTCTCGTCTACGTCCTTTATGTCGGGATTACGTCCTGCATGTTGTTGCTACGTCCTGCATGTCGGAGCTATCTGTTGGCTACGTCCTGCTCGCTGGGCTTGCCTTCCGCTGAAGCTCCACTCAATAAGCAGCGCCATCCAGATGATTGACTTCACAAGAAGATGAGGGCATCGCCCAAAAGCCAAAAGACCTATTCGTGTAACAGCCCCTCATCAATAGACGGCCTGAAAAGCCTCCATCATCACAAAACATAACGCACCTAAACTGAACGTCATTTTTTTCGTACAGAAACCTAACGTAACAAATCGCTACGTCAGATATTTTATTACAAACTATAGAATTAACTCTCAAAACCCGCTTGTCGTTCCGGGCAAAGAAGCGTATTATCGGCATAGCGAATCAGAGTTGGAGCAGAGAACATGCAATCGGTTAGGCAGCGTACCATCGTCACAAAACACAAACAGCTTTCAAAAACCACGCCATACCTCTATATGCTCCCAGCACTGGCGCTGGCGTTCGTATTCTGCCTTTGGCCGTTCTTCAAGACCATCGTCAACAGCCTCAGCATCGTCAACTATTCCGGCAAGGTCGTGCAGTTCGTCGGACTGGATAATTTCAGGGAACTGTTCGCAAGCTCCAGCTTCAGGACCAGCTTGAAGAATACATTCCGCTTTACCGCGATTTTCGTACCGGTGAATGTAGTGGTCTGCATGCTCTGCGCCCTGCTTTGCTATCGCAAGCGGAGGGGGACGGCGTTCAACGAACTGTTGTTCTTCCTGCCGATGGCCGTGGCCATGTCCAGCGCGGCGATGATATTCAAAGCCCTCTTCAATCCGATGATCGGGGTCGTCAACTGGATTCTGGGCGTCGATATCAACTGGTTCAACGACCCCTCGAAGGCGATGTTTACGCTGGTCACCCTCGGTGTATGGCTTGACATCGGGCTCGATTTCATCCTGCTGCTGGCCGCCTTGAGGAACGTACCTCCGCAGTTGACTGAATCGGCGGAGCTTGAAGGCGCGGGAGCGTGGAGAAAGTTCCGTAGCGTCCAGCTGCCGCTCATCACCCCCACCCTGATGTTCGTCATCTGCACCAATATCAAGGACGCGATGCTGATCTGCGCACCGGTGATGATTTTGACGGAAGGGGGACCGTACCGCTCGACGCAGACACTGGTCTACCAGATGTACCTCGAAGGTTTCAGGTCAGGCAACTATACGCTGGGTTCGACGATCAGCGTCGTCGTATTCCTCTTGTCGCTGGTATTGCTGCTCCTGCTGTTCCGCTTTGAGAAACGGGGGGTATACTACTCATGAACATCCGCCGGATCAAGGACTACGGGGTATTCGCCGTCGCCACATTGATTGGCTGCATCGTGATATTCCCGATATTCTGGAGCTTCATGGCCTCGTTCTTCCCAATCGGGGATTTCAGCGCCTGGCCGCCCAGACTCGTTCCGACACAAATTGAATGGTCGAACTATGCGCGGGCTATCCAGGAATCGATGTTGTTGAGGTTCATGGTCAATTCCTTGGTGACGGCGGTTGGCGGCACAATCATACGGATGACGGTGGCGATTCTCGCGGCGTTCGCCGCGGCGTTCCTGACCTTCCGGGGAAGGGACTTCATCTTTATGTTGATTCTCTCCACTATGCTGCTTCCATCCGACGCGCTGTTGATCGAGAACTATCTGACCGTCCAGCGGCTGGGGCTGCTCGACACCTGGTTCGGCATCGTATCTATCTACCTGTTGGCGCCGACGCAGATATTCATGCTCCGCCAGTTCTTCAAGACGATTCCCCATGAATACCGCGAGGCCGCGGCGATAGACGGATGCGGAAACATCCGTTTCTTGACCAAGATCGTCATGCCCATGGCGCGACCGGTGGTTTTGGTGCTTGCGTTACAGTCCTTTACCGGAATCTGGAACGCCTATCTCTGGCCGTTGCTGGTCACGAATACCCCCCGGATGCGGACGGTACAGGTAGGCGTCACCATGCTCGGCTTTTCAGAGAGCCTGGATTTCGGGCCGACATTCGCGGCGATATCGCTGGTGACGATACCCGTCGTTTTGGCGTTCATCTTCCTGCGCAAGCGAATCGTCAACGGAGTGACCTCCTCTGGTATCGTAGGATGATGAGGGAGGAAATGAAGATTGTCCAGAAAGTCGGTTCAAAATCAGAAATCCTGCGTTTTGCGCTTGTCGGGAAGAGGTCGCCCTGTAAAAGGATACTTTTCTGGACAGGCCGGGACAAGTGCTTCTGCGATGCCAAAACCTTGGTAGGGGCCAAGACATTGAAAATCATTCGGAGCCACGCTGGCCAAGGACATAGAGAGACAACCACAAGGAGAATTGCATCATGAAACCGATTGTGAAAATGCATACAGTCATCTGCGCATTGCTTCTGATTCCGGCTTTTACAATATTCGCCGGGGGCGCGAAAGAGATTTCGGGCCAGACGGACGGTCCCGAGGAAATCGTCTGGTGGCATTCCAACAGCGGACTGCTCGGCCAAGCGACCGACAAGCTGGTGAAGGAGTTCAATGAGACCGTCGGCGCGGAACAGGGAATCACGGTCACTCCAGTGTACCAGGGCAAGGCGGCGGACGTGCTGACCAAGCTCCGGGCGGTGATGCAGGGCAAGGACGCCAAGGCCCTTCCCGACATCGCCCAGCTCGACGCGACAGGAGTCATCGATATCCGCGACTACGACAGACTGCTTTCGATGGATGAGCTAATGGCCGGTACGGGCTATGATTTGGGTCAGATTGAAGAAGGTGCCGCCTTGTCGATTACCTACAAGGACAAGATGATCGGCATGCCGTTCAACAGCTCGACAATCCTCCTCTACTACAACAAGGATGCGTTCAAAGAGGCGGGCCTTGACCCGGAAGAACCGCCGAAGACGATAGCGCGGATGGCGGAGTATGCGCAGCGGCTCGTAGCCAAGGATGAGAACGGCAGGGTCGAACGCTATGGTTTCGCGGGAGTGCCGACCACCTATGAACTTACCGCGTGGATCGGACAGCAGAACGGCGTATCCTATCTGACCGACATGCGCAACGGTCATGACGGCAACCCCACCAAGGTGATCTTCGATGAGAACGGTACCATGGAGATATTCCTGAGCGAATGGGAAAAACTCTGGCAAAGCGGGGGACTTGTGAACCTGACCAGCGGAGTCTCCCAGGAATTCGCCGCGGGCAAGGTCGCCATGATCGCCGCGTCCACCAGCAATCTGACGACGCTTCTGTCCGCCATCGACGGCAAGTTCGAGCTTGGCGTCGCCTATCTGCCCAAGGTAGTTGAAGGCGCCGACAGCGGAGTGAACGTAGGCGGCGGGGCGCTGTTCGCCCTTGACCGAGGCCTGGACCATCAGCGGGCCATCGCGCAGTTCATCGAGTTCGCGGTCAGTCCTGAGCAACAATTGCAATGGCATGTCCAGACCGGATACTTCCCCGTCAACATCGGTACATACGAGCTGGAGGGCTTCAAGGAGCATGTCGCGAAGAACCCGTTGTTCCAAGTGGCGATTGACCAATTGCACGACAGTGACCCACGTGTGCAGGGCGTATGGATACCTTCCGGCTATCAGGTCTACTACGCTTTCCAGAACGGCATCAGGGAGATGCTTGAGACGGGCAAGAGCGTCCAGCGGACGGTACAAGACCTCGCCGCCGAAATCAACAAGTATATCAGCGACTACAACCGGATGAATCAGCAATGACGAATGAACGACTGGCGACATCCACCAATATCATCAGCTTCCGCCGGGACGGGGGGAAAACCCCCATGGTGGAGCTGATACCCCGTCTGGCAGAAGCGGGCTGGCGAAATCTCGATCTCAATTTCTGTGAGATGATGAATCCTTCCTCGGTTCTCCGTACCGACGCATGGCGCGGGTATGTCGAACGACTGAGCACCATGAAAGAGGAATTCGGCCTCCGGTACATCCAGTCCCACGCACCATATGACTATGACCGCTTCGCGATGGAGAAATCCGCCGCGACCGCCAGCGATGCATTGGTCAAGCGGGCGATCCTAGCGTCGGCGGAGCTTGAGGTACGGCATGTCGTGATTCATCCGGCGAAAGGAGACGGTTCTGAACCAGCGGCGCGGCTACGGGAAAAGAATATCCGCTGGCTTTCTCCTTTCGTGGAGATAGCCGAACAGCGGGGCATATCCATCGCATTGGAAAACCTCGACGCGCAGGGGGAGATCAGGGAGGCCGAAGAGTTGTGCGCTCTGGTCGACGCCTTCGCCACTCCATCCGTCGGAGTCTGTTACGACTTCGGGCACGCCCATCTCGGCGGGCAGGACCATGCGCGGAACATCAGGACATACGGCGGACGGCTGGTCGCCACCCATGTCGCCGACAACCACGGCAAGACCGACGAGCATCTCCTCCCCTTCTACGGTACGGTGCCTTGGGAACAGTGCATGAAAACGCTCTCCGAAATCGGGTATGCGGGATATCTCACTTATGAGGTGATGTTCTTCACCAGCCATCTGCCGGAGCCTTTGAAACCCTCGATGCTACGCCACGCTATGGATGTCGGAATGTATCTATGCTCGATGATGGGGGATGAACCGCCTACGGAGGCTTCTCGTTAATTCGCGGAAGCATGTACCTTTTGCTGGAATGTACACCGGTCCGCGAACTGACAGGTGGCGCAGGCCTGTCCCGGACAGTCCTGGAAACCATCGCCGGCACCCTCCAATTGATGGACATGCCAAGACAACTCCCCGATCCGATGCTCAATCGAGGCTTTCCGCTCCAAAGCGTCGCTGAGCTTGCTCCGATACTGCTTCAACAACTGCAACCGCCGCAGCTCGCCGGTGGAGTCTTCGTTGCCGAGACGGATGATCTGCCCGATTTCTTCAAGTGAAAAGTCAAGGCCCTTCAGTTCGATGATGCGGGAGATATAGACAAGATCGGCGTCGGAATAATACCGTTGCCCGCCATCGCTGCGGCTTTGCGTCTTCAACAGCCCCAAGGATTCATAATACCTGACGGTCCGTACCGTCACTCCGGCCTTGCGGGCCAATTCCCCGATCCGATATCTCCCTGTTTCCATATCCCTGTTGTAGCATGGATCCCCACCGAGCCGCAAGAACCGCCTGGTGTACAACATTCACCATGGTTCGGTTTTCCTGTAATCACGCGCACATACCGCCATCGGCGCATATTCGCCCGAAAATCCTTGTGTACACCATGTAATCTTGAATCACCACGGAGTATTTCCCCCATATAGAGGGCATGAAATATCGACACAGCGCACCAATCACCATGGACATCAAGGAACTTCCCAGGGACGAACGGCCACGGGAACGGCTCGAAAAAAGCGGCGTGACGGCTCTGTCCGACCAAGAATTGCTGGCAATCCTGATTGGTTCGGGCAGCAAGGACCGACCGGTTCAGATTCTCGCACAGGACCTATTGAAAGTCCTAGACCACGCCCCGGCTTCGGTGGACCTGCCGGAGATACTGAATGTGCGGGGGCTCGGACCGGCGAAAGCGTCGGTCATCTGCGCCGCGTTGGAACTGGGAAGAAGACGTTTGCCGACTCGCAAACGGCAGATTGCGTCGCCAGCCGATGTCTATCCGTTGATTCAGCACTACGGTACCCGGCAGCAGGAACATTTCCTCAGCATTTCGCTCAACGGCGCCCACGAGGTTATGGCCGTCTCCGTAGTCTCGGTCGGATTGGTAAACCGGACGCTGGTCCACCCACGCGAAGTATTCGCCGAAGCGGTCAGGGAACGGGCTACGGCGGTCATCATCGCGCACAACCATCCTTCGGGCAACCTGCAACCTAGCGGAGAAGATGCGGAAGTGACCAGACGCCTCAAGCAGGCGGGGGAAATCATCGGCATCAAGATTCTGGACCATCTGATATTTGACCACGAGCATTTTTATTCACTGGTGGAGGGGGGAGAATTCTGAGTGCACATGGAGATTTGTAATGCAAATCGTGTTGTGCTTTGAAATATATCAGGGTACATGATGATGAGGAAATATCAATGGGAGGAACGCAGGAACCTCATCATCATCCAGAAACATGGTGGTGGCTTTGAGGGTACATCACAGGACCAGTACAGTCTTATGCACAAGCATGCGCAAAGACCCATGATCACGGTACAGGACAAGGATATCGTACAAGTGGAGCTGACCAACGACAGACTTTCCTATTGGGTGCGTTTCGGCGAGCGAACCAATATCGTATTGCAATCCCGACGAAACAACTCCTGCGGGGGTGATATTTTTGTCATGTCCCGACCACCGAACTGTGAAGATTTGTCTGGCATTGTGAAGATTCTTTACAATTTACCGTTACATTTTTTCACATTTAACATCATGCTACAAAAAGAATAAATTTCTTCACAAAAAATCACTTGCCAATCGGGACCGGTATGTGTATATCACAATATGAAACTACTCGGCAGATCTCTCCGGGCAGGATGAAACTTGTATGGCAAGTGTTCGGAGGGTGTGCCGGAAAGAAGGAGATACACATGCATATCAATCAATCATCATCCATCATCAAACGTCTGGTGGCATGCTTGGGCATATTGCTTGTGAGCGTCTCGCTCGTGTTTGCAAGTGCCCAGTCGGAACAACTCCACCAGAACGTGACGCAGGCCCTATCCGCGGGAGATGTCGCAACGACGATCAAAGCCTATGAGGACTTGCAGAATCAAATGGAAAAAGAGTATTCAAACGCAGTGCAGGATATGGCAAAAGCGTATGAGAAACGGGACCGCAAGGGCTATGACGAAGCATATGCCACGCTCAACACCCTTGCGTCCTACCGGTTGGACAAGGAGCAGACCGATTCACTGCTGAAAGCCATTCTCGCAGAGGAAGAGCCGCAGAGAACCGCCGATGCCCAATGGCTGTACCGGAACAGCAAGTATTACAGGCCGACCCTGAGCCTCGACTATTCAACAAAGGGGGACGGATACAGTTATTCATACAGCCAGCAGCAGACGCTTATGCCGGGAAGTGAAATCACCCTTCCCGACGCGGACGCCCTTCGTTTCAACACCAGCAGGACAGGACAGCTTGTCGGCTGGGGACTGACGCCCGACAGCGTGGCATACCAGGCCGGTGAGACCATCACAATGCCGTTCACAAGCCAGACCCTGTACGCACAGTGGCAGTCCGCCGTCACTTTCTCCGATCCAGTGTCGGGGATGGATGTCGCCATGGCTGATGTCGAAGACGGCGCAAATATCGCAGTTCCCGTTCCTACGGCTCCAGACGGCAGCTACATCTTCATGGGATGGCGGGAACGGAGTACCGGAAAGACTTTGGCGTCCGATGCATCGAACTATACCGTAGTAGGAAAAGGCGCCGCATTCCAAGCGATGTGGAAGAGCTTGATGATCAGCGACCTATATACCGAGCATTATTCGGTCTCCGCATTGCCGGTAAACACACAGCTCACCGTCGGCTTCACGTTGAAAAGCCAAGGGACTGAACCACTTCGGAACATAACGGTAACATTGTCCTCCGATAGCCCGAACCTGACAGTGCTGAACCCAACGATTACCTACCGGGGACTTTCGGCTGATGATTCCGGCGTCGCTTCCGGTTTCAGAATCCTGATACACAACGGAGTTCAGGGCGGAACGCAACTGCCGCTTACGGTAACGGCGACAGATAGCGCAGGAAACAGTTGGAGCCAGACCTTTACCTGCACAGTGAAATAATTTATCTGCGAATGATATTCGGACGGACCGTCGTTTTGGCGGTCCGTTTTCGTGTCCAGCCATCGATAATCATGCGGACGACGACCTCGCAACAAGTCGCGCAATGAGCGGAAATCCTCATTTGCTCGCAATCCTGTTTGATTCATCTACTCAGAGTGTCATTGTCTTTGAGTATGTTAATTCTGATGCGGTAAAGGGTCTTCCCTTTTTTACATGGCTGTATCTGGGATATTATGACGCCGGCAAGCACTACGCATTTGATGAAAGCAATCCAAACCAACTGAACTTTAATGCAATGAAAATACAGGAAGGCGCATGGGAAATTATTAGCGGATATAAAACTTATGTACCATATACATTTGAAATCATATCCACCTCGAACAACAAGTGCATCGCAGCCCTCACAATCGATGGTATAGAGTACGGCAATGTGCCATTCACATATGTCGATGACGTCAAAATATCCGATTTCACTGCGACAACAGGTGTTCCGCCCGAATACCAAGGCGTCTATGGGACGGATTTCGAAGAAGTAGTGAGGTCTGAAACACAATATGTCAAGTTCGTCCCTATCGCATATGTACGGCCCTAATCAGCATTGGATTCCGGAGCCGTTCCAAATAATTTCCGGGACGGCCTTTTTTATTTTCCAGTAGGTTATTTTCGGTGATATCGGTTCAACTCGATTCAACACTCGACCAACAGCGAGATTTCCTTGCTTTCATAGATATTCCATGTAAAAATTCAAAGCAGGAGTATGATATGAAAAAATACCAGTTCATATTGATTATCGCCATGGCTATTGGACTTCTGGCTTCCTGCGCCACACCGGCGGCAGAAGAAACACAAATAGTTCCCGAAATATCATTGCCCGCACCAGTGGAAGAACAGGTCGCCGTCGTAGAACACGAACCAGAGCCTGAGGTTCTGCGGCTCAACTGGGATCTCTCCGCTTATGACTTCATCAACGAAGAACATCTTGCCGTCGGCGACAAGAGAACAATCGTTTTCGAGCCTCATGAACCTTTCGCTGGCAATATCTGGGGCACTGACGTCTATACCGACGATTCCCAGATAGGTCTGGCCGCCGTTCACGCCGGAGTCATCAGCTTCGAAGCGGGAGGAGTCGCGACGTTTGAGGTGATGGAAGGACAGAGCCATTTTGTCGGCTCCGAACGAAACGGTGTATACAGTTCCGAATATGACGAATGGCCCGCAGCGTTCAGATTCGTCTAGCAAGGGTCAATCCCGCACCGGTCGAATCAGTCGTTTCCACGGAAGCCTTTTGGCGCCTTGTGCGGACAGAAGCTGCGATGTTTGATGTTGTCCACCGGCGAAAACAGAACAACGGAACCATCCGACGCCTATCATACGGCAAGCGTCGGGTGAGTTGTATGCTTTGCCGACATTGCATGAACTCTGTGACCGTCTGATGGAGTTGCTCGAAATCAGGTTGCGCACAAGGGCGACAGGGCTTTATCCCAAATCATCCAACGAGAATCTTGATGGCAGTACATTTCCCACTATTGCAGGAGCTTTCTGAAACACTGCAAGCGGCAATCCCCAAGACAACATTTTCCAGCGCTTCAAGTACAATTCTATCATTTGCCTTTGACAATGGTTCGCGCACTTCAATACTCCCATCCGCATTGACCTTTGTATACATAAACAGATTGATTGGTTGAAGAACCGGATGAGAAGTCCCCAGCGCATGATTGATATTATTGAAACAATTCGGATGGTTTTCTCCGTTCTGATAAAAGAAATCGTACATCTCCGGCCTACAGCAGGGATGCAATAGATCATGTTCTTGTACATCATCATACAAAACCTTGAACATTGGTTTGTATTTATTAGAATAGATTATATCCCCTACATGCAACCTTAACGATTCATTGCAGTCAATCGTAACACCTGGTGATATAAATTCAGTTGAATCACCTTTCATTTCTGCAAAGAAATCAACGACCTGTCCTCCGTCAATATCGACTACTTCGATTTGCCTCCCCTTCGTAGCCTCAATTCTTATGCCGCCGCAAGGGGTGACGGTATATTCTTCCATTTCAACGTCCTCCATAAACTCAAATTGACTAAATGAAAATCAAGTCAATCAATGAAACCATAGATGAAAAAAATCGAAGACTATACGGGCGATTCCGGAATGACGGGGTGAAGGAAAAGATACGAAAGAATCAGCCCCTTACCTATCCGCCACCATCAGGTTCTTGTCATCCGGCTTGCAGAACGGCTCGCGCCCCTCACAGGGGTTGGTATGGACGACGACATGCTTCGCATTGGAAAATTCCTGTTCGATCTTGTCATGCACCCGCTCCGCTATGGCATGCGATGCGAACAGGGGCAGATAGCGGCAGCACCGGATCTCAACCTCCACGTAGAACCGCGCCCCGGTGATGCGGGTCTTGAGCAGGTCGATCGCTTTCACGCCATCGACGGCAAGGATCCCCTCTTCCAGTTTCTTACAGATATCCGCGTCAACCGAAGCGTCCAGCAAGACATCGATGGCGGACTTGAAGATATCAACGGCGACCTTGATGATCAGCAGGCAGATCACCAAAGAGGCGATCGGGTCAAGAATCGGCACGCCGAGCCGGGCACCGAGAATACCGATGAACGCACCCAATGCGGAGAGGACATCGGACCGATGGTCCCACGCCGTAGCACGCAGGGAATTCGAGCCAGTCTTGCGGCTGACCCGAATCGTATACTGGTACAGGCATTCTTTGACCACCATGGTACCGAGCGCGACCAATAGGGGCAACAAAGTCGGAACGACGATGATTTCCGGATGAAGAATCTGCTTGATACCGTTGTAGCCAATCATGCACCCCGTAGCGAAAATAGCCACTGCGAGAAAAATCGAGACAATGCATTCAATCTTGTCGTGACCATACTGGTGCCGGGTATCGGCCTGTTTGTCGGAAGCGGCGACACCACCGATCACGACGAAATTGCTGATGACGTCGCTAGAGGAATTTACTGCGTCGGAGATCATGGCGCTTGAATGCCCCACGATACCGGCGATAAGTTTTACTACGGCTAACATAATGTTGCAGGCGGTGGATATCACAGCGGCCCTGAGGCTGCTGCGAGTCAAAGCTTTTTCCTGTTCCGCCCGTTGAATATCGAGATTTTCCATGTTATTCATCGCTAACCTCCCCCAAATACGGGAAAAGGACGGCAACGCCCGTGAGGGCATCCCGTCCTTCCAATCATCAACAAAATACCGCCGATGCGGTGAATCTATCAAAAACAGCCTTCGTCAGCGACTATGGCGTCCTTTCAGGACATCGATCACCTCGCTGAACTGCACGTTTTTCTGTGCAAGCAATACCATGAAGTGGTACATGAGATCGGCGGCCTCGCCCAAGAATAGCGACTTGTTGTCGTCTTTACTCTCGATAATCAGCTCCACCGCCTCCTCACCGACCTTCTGGGCGATCTTATTCAGACCGCGGCTGAACAGGTGGTTCGTATACGAACCTTCAACGGGATACTCACGGCGATCTTGGATGACCTCTTCAAGATAGAACAGGAATTCCGAGGAAGAAACCTCCGACGGATTGTTGTCCTCGTCAAAACAGGTATCCGCGCCGGTATGGCAGACAGGACCGGTAGGGATGGCCTTGACCAACAGGGTGTCGCCATCGCAGTCCTCAAGAATCTCACGAACCTGAAGATAGTTCCCGGAGGTTTCGCCCTTCGTCCAAAGCTTCTGCCGGGAACGGGACCAAAACGTAACAAGCCCACGCTCCTTGGTGATATGCAACGCTTCCTCGTTCATATAACCCAGCATCAAGACCCTACGGGTCACTGCATCCTGCACAATCGCGGGCACAAGACCATTTCCTTTGGCAAAATCAACTGGCATAGACAACTACTCCTCCGGTGTCTCCTGCGGAATGCGGACAGTTATACCATGTTTCCGCAAAAAAATCTTCAGCTCCGGTATATCAATCTGATGAAAATGAAAAATTGAAGCCGCCAACGCCGCGTCAGCCCCCCCATTTTCAAAAACATCAATAAAATGATCCATCGTTCCAGCCCCACCGCTGGCTATAATGGGAATATCAACACTATCACCGATACGGCGGGTCAAGTCAACAGCAAATCCGTTTTTTGTACCGTCATGATCCATGGAAGTGACCAACAGCTCCCCCGCACCCAAGGAAGCCACCTTGCGCGCCCATGAGAGTACTTCTATCCCGGTAGGAATCCGCCCGCCATGGACATAGACCTCCCAACCCTCTTTTCCATCAGTGTCAAAAGCAGGGTTGCGGCGGGCGTCAATCGCACATACCACACACTGTGAGCCGAACTGCAATGCGATATCGCTGATGATGGAGGGGTTTTTCACAGCTTCACTGTTGATTGAAATCTTGTCGGCCCCCGCTTCAAGCAAACGGCCGACATCGGCGACGGTCCTGATCCCCCCGCCGACGGTGAACGGTATGTCGATCCTGCCAGAAATCCGGCGCACCAAGTCACAGAACGTGCCGCGATTCTCAACGGTAGCGGTAATGTCGAGGAAGGTCAGCTCGTCAGCCCCCTGTTGCGCATAGAAAGCGGCAAGCTCCACTGCATCGCCGGCATCCCGCAGATTTACGAAATTGATCCCCTTCACAGTACGTCCGTCACGGACGTCAAGACAGGGAATGATACGTTTGGCAAGCATCAGGCACCCTCCTCCGGGCAGCCGCCAGAAGCATTGTCTATGGAAACAAGCGCATCCAGCGTAATCCGACGTTCATAAATAGCTTTTCCGACGATCGCCCCTGTCAGACCCGCCTTTCGTAACGAAAGAAGGTCCTCGACCGAAGAAACACCGCCGCTGGCGATCAGCTCCATCGGCAATCCCTCTGCGGACATGGTGGCGATTAACCGCCGGTACAGTTCCAAAGAAGGGCCTCCCAGCATCCCGTCGCAGGCGATGTCAGTACATATCACCCGGCGCAAACCGGCGCGAAGATACCGTGCGATAAATTCCCCTACCTCCAGATCAGTCTTTTCAGTCCATCCAACGGTAGAGATCCGTCCATCCCGACAGTCCGCGCCGAGAATCAACCTGTCGGCGCCCCAACGCTCCAGCCAGCCGAACACCATATCCGGCTGACGGGCGGCGACGCTGCCGCAAGTCACCTGCGATGCCCCGCAATCGAACACCCGGAGCAAATCCTCATCGCTTTTGACTCCTCCGCCGAAATCTACAACAAGCCTCGTACCGGAAGCGATTCGTTCCAATACAGCGGTATTCACCACATGGCCACTCCTGGCGCCATCCAAATCCACGAGATGCAGACGGGACAGCCCGGCATCCTCATATCGTCTGGCGACATTCAATGGATCAGTGTCGTATACCTTCTTTTGATCATACGCGCCTTGGGACAAACGAACGCAACAACCGTCGATGATATCTATGGCCGGAATAATTTCCATCGCTAGCCCTCCTTCTCGGAAACGGATTCGCTCCTCGTCTTTTTCATACCCATGAATCAAATTGACGACTGTCCACAGCGTCAGAACTTCACACAATACGGGATTACGCCCTTTCCACATGCGTGAAACCAGCTGCTATCAGGAAAACGTCATCATCCCCGACAATCTACAACGCCAAAAAATTACGGAGTATGCGTTCCCCCACCGCACCGCTTTTCTCAGGATGAAACTGAACCCCCCGGAAATTGTCCTTGCGAAGCGCGCAGCTGAACGTCAGGCCGGCATATTTACAGGTCGCGAGCGTCCCCCCGCAAAGCGGCGCATAATAGCTGTGGACGAAATAGACATAGCTTTCCGGCGCGATTCCCGCGAACAGCGGATCATCGGAACAGAAAATCGTATTCCATCCCATATGAGGAATCTTGCAACCGGTTCCATCGGGAAAACGCAGTACAGTCGTATCGAACATGCCGAGGCCTCCGGTGTCATGCTCCTCGCTGAAGGAACACATGAGCTGCATGCCGAGACAGATGCCGAGGAACGGCTGGGTCAAGCCGGACAGCACTGTATCCAGCCCCTTTTCCCGAAGATACGCCATCGCCGTGGAAGCCTCCCCTACGCCAGGGAAAACCACCCTGTCGGCACCGCGGAGAACGGATGGGTCGTCAGTGACTTCGGCGTTCACCCCCAGCCGTCCCAAAGCGCACAGCACGGACCGGATATTTCCGGCGTTGTACTTGACGACGGCGACCATCTACAGCACTCCTTTCGTCGAGGGCAGCGCATTGGACCAAGGATACCGGCGGACGGCCTGCCTGATAGCGCGGGCGAACGCCTTGAACAGCGCCTCGGCCTGATGATGGGTATTTCCATCAGTAACCCGCATGTTGAGGTTACATCTCGCTTCATCGCAGAAAGACTTGAAGAAGTGGATGAACATTTCCGTAGGGAACGTCCCTACCGACTGCCGGGAGAACTCCACATCCCAGGCAAAGTACGGACGGCCTGAGAAATCTATGGCGACCTGGGCGAGGACATCGTCCATCGGCAGGACTTCATAGCCATACCGGCTGATACCCCGCTTGTCGCCCAACGCCTGCAAGAAGGCCTGTCCCAGCACGATGCCGATATCTTCAACGGTATGATGTTCATCCACTTGAAGGTCTCCGTTCGCATGGAGGTCGGCGTCTATTCCGCTGTGACGCACAAGCTGCGCAAGCATATGGTCGAAAAACGGAATGCCCGTCGCGACGCACCCCTTGCCGGAACCGTCGAGATTAAGGTTCAGGGAAATGTCGGTTTCAGCGGTCTTGCGAAGTACCCGGACCCGGCGTTCCAACTTGACGGACTTTCCGCCCAAGATGAAAGCGGCAATTTCCTGCCAAGAATCGGACACCAGGACGCAGACCTCCGCCAGCCCCATTTCACCAGCCATGCCTTGCTTCAGTTCCTCGGAACGCGAAGGATCAGCGAACCAGATGGCCTTGCATCCGATGTTTTTCGCCAACTGGACGTCGGTAAGCCGGTCGCCGATCATCAACGAATGCTCCAAATCATAGCTTCCATTGAAATATTCATCCAGCATGCCGATTCCAGGCTTTCGTCCGGGGCAATTGTCCTCTGGCAGCGAAAAGTCGACATGCTGGGCGTCGAACGTAATCCGTTCACCGGCGAGCGTCTCAATGATTCGTTCATGAACGGGCCAGAAAGCTTCAAAGGGGAAGCTCGGAGTGCCGACGCCATCCTGATTGCTCACCACGGCGAAGTAATAGTTGGACTCCTCCCGCAACTTGCGCAGCGCATTGAACACACCGGGAATCCATTGTATTTTCTCAAAGCTATCAATCTGATCCTCTACGACGAGTATCCCGTCCCTGTCCAGAAACAGAACCGGCTTGTACATGTGGGGCTGCGCCATATCGTTACTCTCCTCTCCTCGTTATCTTGCGGGACATCAAACCAATCGACGATTCTTTCTCCCAGCCGCTGACGGTCATCAAAATGCTATGCAAGCATCTTACTGGAAAACCATATCCCCGGACAATCTCATCCACGGCCATATTCTTCCAAAGCCTCGACAAGACGACGGTTTTCCACATCGCTACCGACCGTGATACGGACGCACCCCTCGCAATTCAGCTCCCGGCTTCTATTTCGGATGATGATTCCCTGCGACCGCAACCACTGGCATAGACAATCGGGATCCGCTATCTTCACCAGCAGGAAATTCGCGTCACTGGGGAAAACCTTCTTGATGGCAGGTAACGTTCTCAACTTGTCAGCCAATGCGTTTCTGGCCTCCACGATCTTCCGGGAAGCTTCCTTGACCTCCGAAGCATGTTCCAACGCTCTCACGGCCAGTTCCTGCGATGGACCTCCGAGGTTGTAGGGATACTTGGTATTGACCATGGTCTGAACAATCGCCTCGCACGCCACCGCGATACCGACACGAGCGTTCGCGAGCGCCCAGCTTTTGGAAAGAGTCCGCATGACGACAAGACGGGGATAGCGTTGCAGCAGTGTCGCCGCCGAAGGATACGGGGAAAAATCGAAATAGGCTTCATCGACCACGGTGATGCCGTCGAACATGGCGCAAATCCGCTCAATCTGATCTATCGGAAACGCATTGCCGGTAGGATTGTTAGGCGAACAGACAAACAGCAGCTTGCACCGCCCCCCCCTGGATGTCCTATTCTCATTTTCCATTGCCAACGCAGCTTCCAGCGCAGGAAAGTCAAACTGAAACCCTCGTGTCAACGGGCAGGTCAGCACAGCCGCGTCGTTGATGTCGGCGAATACCCGGTACGCCCCGTAGGTCGGAGGCAGCAGCATTACGGAATCTTTTCCGGGAATACAGAAAATACGCATCAACAGGTCGATGATTTCATCGCTGCCGTTGCCGATCACCAGATTGGCGGCGGGAAGTCCCAACGCCCGTTCGACGCTCTCCCGCACGTGGGTCGCAAGGGGATCCGGATATCGGTTGCGTCCTTGACTGCCAACGAAGTCCCGCCAGTTTTCGTTGGCGTCCAGATAGACTTCCGCAACACCCTTGAAATCGTTGCGGGCGCAGCTGTACGGAATCAACGAAGCGATGTTCGGCCTAAGCAAATCTTGTATTTCTTCACAACCCGTCATAACGTTCCTCCAATATCGGCGCGGAGTTTCCCTGCGTCGCCAAGACGTATCGATACGGCGTTCGCATGTGCCGCAAGATGCTCAGCCGTCGCCATTGCCTGAACCGTAGGGCCGAGCCGTCGCAATCCATCGGCGGACAGTTTTTGAACGGTAATCTTCTTGATGAAGCTATCCACGCTCACGCCGCTGGTCGAATGCGCCCAACCGCTTGTCGGCAAAGTGTGGTTCGTGCCGGAAGCGTAGTCTCCGGCCGACTCCGGCGACCAAGGGCCGAGGAAAATGGAACCGGCGTTCACCACCGAGCGTTCGAGTGCCTCTGGTTCGGCGGTACTGATAATCAGGTGTTCCGGCGCATACTGGTTCACCACTTCCACGACCCGTTCCATCCGCTCACAGATGATCGCCCGGCTATGGGACAACGACGGCAGGAGATATTCATGCCGTCCCAGGTAGTCAATCTGTCGCGCAAGCTGTTTTTCAACCTCGTCGGCGATTCGCATTCCTTCGATCCGCGGGGCATGGATAATGAGCATCGCCTGGCTGTCCTTGCCATGTTCAGCCTGGCTGAGCAGGTCGCTGGCGACAAACGCCGGCTCGCTGGAGGAATCAGCTACGACCATGACTTCCGATGGCCCGGCGGGCATGTCGATGGAACAGAGGTTGACGCTCACCCGCTGCTTTGCACAGGTCACATAGCGGTTGCCCGGTCCGAAAATCTTATCGACCTTGGGTACGCTCTCCGTACCGAGCGCCATGGCCGCTATCGCTTGCGCCCCACCGATTTTGTATACCGTATCGACACCACCGATCTTCGCCGCATAGAGGATCGCCGGATGCACGGAACCGTCTCCGGATGGCGGCGTACAGAGGACTATCCGCGGACACCCCGCGACACGGGCGGGAATGGAAAGCATCAGCACGGTCGAGAACAACGGAGCGGTACCTCCAGGGACATACAGTCCGACCCGCTGAATCGGCACGATTTTCCGCCAGCATTCCACACCAGGTGACGTCTCCACCCGCTCTCCTTGGGGCAGCTGGGAGGCATGGAACGCCTTAATGTTGTCCGCCGCAACCCGGATCGCCTGTTTCAAAGTTTCAGGAACAAGACGTTCGGCCTCTTCGAATTCCGCGGACGAAACATTCAGGGAAGAAAGTTCCACACCATCGAATTTCAATGCGAACCGGTACAAAGCGGAATCCCGTTCTATACGGACGGTGTCTATCACATCAGAAACAGTCCGTTGGATTTCCTGCGAATCGTCAGAAGGACGTACCAGCAGGGACGGAAGTTCCTCATCGGTCGGCTCACAAGCCCGTTGTAATAAATCAGCCATGTTCCATTCCCCTATTCAGTCATCTTTTCAATCGGCGTAACCAGAATACCCTGAGCACCCAAAGCCCTGAGCTGTTCAAAGACATCCCAGAAGACATCCTCGCAAACGACGATCTGTACAGCGACCCATCCAGGTTCCAGCAACTTGGTCACTGTGGGGCTTTTCATACCACCGACTATCCTCGCGACCTCCCCCAGATGTTCTTCGGGCAAGTTGAACATGACGTATTTGTAGTTCTGCGCCCGCATTACGGCATCGATTCTCAGCAACAGTCGTTCCAGTATCTTTTGCCGTTCGGGTTCCAGTTGCGGCATATCTTTGCGGCCAATCATGATCGCGGTGGATTCATATATCTGTTCGACTTCATGAAGTCCGTTCATGGCCAGGGTAGCGCCAGTACTGACCAAGTCGCAAATGGCGTCGGCGATACCTACAGCGGGAGTGATTTCAACGGAACCGGACACAACGCACAGCTGGGCCGATACTCCGGCTTCAGTCAGCTTTTCCTGAAGGATGTTGGGATAGCTTGTCGCGATACGTTTTCCCTGAAGGGATGATAAGCCCTCGTACACGAACTGGTTTGGTACGGCGATGGAAAGCCGACATCTGGCGAAGCCAAGATCCCGAACCACAGCGAGGTCGAACCCCTGTTCGTCGAATTCATTCCGACCGACGATGCCGACGTCGGCCACCCCGTCCAATACGTAGGTCGGTATATCGTCGTCGCGCACATAGAGGAATTCCACGGGAAAATTGGACGCATGTTCCTTGAGTACGCGGGAATCCGAACCGAATTTGATTCCGCAGTTTCTAATGATTTCCAGCGACTTCTCGCTCAGACGTCCACTTTTCTGAATGGCGATTCTCAGTCTTTCCATGGTCTTTCCTCCTATGCAAGGACTTCATCCTTACACATATATTGATTCAATGCGCAACGCATTTCCAGTCGGCGAAGTACGGCCTTGCGAGCCAAACGCAGCAACCATCTTCCATCCCCAACACAGTCCCACGAAGGAGAAAGCTTGTCTGGCTAGGCGGGCGAACATGGACAGCACTCCGGTACGGCCATGCGAGTCCAACGACGCCAGACGAACTTTCTCCGAGTAGAAAAAAAGCCCCCGCGACAGCGGAGGCTTGTGTAACTCTCTCAGTATGGCAATACAGCCCACTCCACGTCTACGGTCAACAACCTGTGAGATGATGGTGATGGATGCTGTGATGCTTCATGTTCATGGCACTACCATACCCAGCCACACCCCGCATTGTCAAGTGCCATTTCGTATAATCATGCAAAAAATATACAAAACAAGCACTACACGCGCTTTGAAAATTATCTATATTTTCTTTTATTATAATGTATTATACGTCTCATTACTCCCCATACACCTCGGGGGGGGGGGGGGGGGGGGGGTAGAAATCATGTATTTCTGTTCAAACTGCTCCAACGGCAAGGGCTTGTCAAAGTAATAGCCTTGCACAAAGCCACAGCGCAGCTCACGGAGAATTTTCAGCTGACCAGCGGTTTCAACCCCCTCGGCGATGCACCGCACTCCTAAATCATTGCACATCACAATAACATGCTTGACAAGAACACGGGTACGTTCATTGCGCTCAAGATCCTCCACGAGGCTCCTATCCAGCTTCAACGTATGGAACGGAACTATGGAGAGTATCGCCATGCTGGTGTATTTTGACCCAAAATCGTCCAAGGAGATCAAGAAGCCCTGCTCATGGATACGAGCGCCGATATCCGCGACCAGTTCGCGTTCCATTTCTCCGACGCTCTCAGTAATCTCAATCTCAATCAGTTCACGAGGAACATCGTATTTGCTATGAATCGCCAGGATTTCATCGACAAGAGCATATTCAAGTAATGTAATCCGCGAAAAATTCAGGGATATCGGGAAGACATCTTTCCCTTCCTTGATCCAGCGATCCAACAACATGCAGACCTGTTCGAACATATAGAGGTCGACATGTTTGATCAGCCGTTCCTTTTCAAGCGTTGGGATGAACCGGCTAGGGGCTATCAGCCCCGTTTCTTCCGACCGATAGCGACACAAGGCTTCCGCTCCGCACAGACACCCGGTTTCGACAACCTCCTTTGGCTGGAGATACATCAGGAACTCGCCCTTCTCCAGAGAGTCGAGCAATTCATCATGTCTGACTGGACTGTAATGCTTGCCAGCCGTGGTGACTTGCTGATAGTACTGCTGCTTCTCGATATTCATCAGCTCATCGGCATGAATAATCAGCATTTCAATATCAGGAGAGAGGTTCGCCCAAGTATGGCCTATAGAAACCGAACAGTCCTTCAGATCATCCCGAAGCTTCTGAGCCAATCCCACAAACTTATTCTGGCTAATCTGCTCACAGATAACGATGAATTCATCGCCATCGAGCCGAAATACGTCATAACCGGCGAACCGCGTCGCCAATAGCTTTCCCACCGTTCTGACTAGATTGTCCCCATAGGCATGGCCGTAGTCCATGTTCGTCTGCTTCAGCCCGTTGATATCAGCGACCAACACGCCGACGGAAGCAGGCGCGTCGCGTTCAAGTTCACCAATCCGCTGGACATAGCTGCTCCGATTCGGCAACCCCGTCAACGCATCATGATAGCCCATGTCACGAAGCGTCTGCTGCATCCGGCGCTTGATGATTTCCTCGATGACGAAATAGGAAAGGGAATCAAACGTTGACAAATCATCGCCATGCGACGAGGGGTTATCCATCCCTATGAAACCGACCAACTTGTCCTCTATGAAGAAAGGCACCGCATATAGCGACTTGATGTCCTGTTTCTTCAGAATCTCGTGCCCTTCCATATTGGTTGATCTGAGTTTCTCTACATCGTCGACAATCAAGGATCCATGTTTGCTGAACGTGGCTATCAAACATTGCATCAGGGATGAAGGAATCGGTCGCAAGACATTTCTTTGGGATGAAACTCCTTCCGACAGCCATTCATAGGTATTTGAACCAGTCTTGGAAGAAGCGTCAAACTCAAAGATGTAGCTCCGGCACGCTTCGTAGAAACGTCCAAGCTTTTCCAATACCAGATTAACCGCATCATCAAGTTTTTCCGTTGAGATCAGCGCACCTATGCAATCGACGACGACCTGTGTCTTATCCAGTTTGTCGCTCAGCGCCTTGCTGACATTTTCCTTTACGGTGACATCTATGGCAAACTCAATCCGCGCGGGTCGGCCATCCCAGGCAATCAGCTTGTCTTTAAGAATATAATGCCTGTTAAATACGGTATTCGCATGTTCCCAGATATAGAAGCCATCGTGACAAAGTTTGTCGTTCGTGCAGAACGGGCAAGGCGATGTCCTGTGCTGAAGGACCTCGTAACAATGACGCCCGACATAATCAGCATCCATCAGCCCCATGAGAATCCTTCCGGCCCTGTTCACATAAAGCAGCTCATATGTAACGATATCGCTCACATAGACAATTTCATCCAGGACGTCGACAAGCAGGCTTCGTTCCGTGGAACGCCCTTTTGATGGAAGGAACATCTGTTTGCCATAGCTAAAGATATCATCACAGCAAATCAGGCACAGTTTCTGTTCCTGATACTGGAACGGAGAAAAGGACGCGACGACCAGAGAACCATCGGAAAATGTCAGAATCGTATTTTTAGTGCTGACAAGATGGCCGGTAGACAGCGGACAGTCGGCGCACGGACTGGAATTTCCGCGAATCGATTGATAGCAACGGGTTCCCAAAACGATGTCGGGATACTGTTCAATGATACGTTCATTTGCATGGATCAACCGATAATCGGCCATGTCAATCACATACGCATAACCACCGATCCGGTCAAGGAGCAACGAAAATAGCCCTCGTTGTTCACGATCACGCAACAGGAGAAGACAGGCGATCTTCGCAAGCTGGGACAAGGTATCCAGCTCCTCTCCAGACGGATACCAGACCTTGTCGCAATGTTCAAACCCCATCAACGCCTTGCGGCCTCCCCCTCCGGAAATCAAGCACAGCAAGATCGACACACAGTCACATCCTGTGATTGCTTCAAGGAGTCTGGAGCCGCCGTCCAGTTTTCGGACGTCGGGACAAAAGGAAATGCCATTTTCATCAAAATACGATGCGACATCGCTGAATTCCCCAGCAGGAATCCGCTGGCACCGCGCCTTGACTGAAGAGATTCCTACATTGCACCATTCAAAGGTATTCGACAAAGACGTCTCGTCCAGATTATATTCACAGACGAACACGCGCCCCATACCGAATAGTTTTCCGACCAGCTCCAGCATGACCGGAAGCGCTTTGTCCACATCCGAATATTCAAGGAGAATCTTGAAGAAATAATCGCTGACATTCTCCCCGAAAGTCTTCTGTCCCACGACGGGTTCCTTCGTCTGCACCGCGACAGACGCAGGATTCCCGCCAAGGTTCACTTCACATCCAATCTGCTCGGTATAGAAAGCGTAGCGATTCTTTCCCTGACGTTTCGCATAGTACAACGCGGCATCAGCCTTCTGGAACAATTTTTCGAATTGCAACACCTGGATGCCGGGAGGATAGACGACAATCCCCATGCTGGCGGAAATCTCATATCCAGAGGTATTGTTCTGGCCAAACCGGCACAGTGCCTCCAGAATTTTCGAAGCACGGCAGCGCAAGGTTTCTTCACTATCGGCATCTGGAAAGAAAATGCAGAATTCATCGCCGCCGATTCGACCGACGATATCGGAGGAAGAGCAGTTATCCAACAGAACGCGAGCCATTTCACTGAGGACGATATCGCCATACAGATGCCCCATGGAGTCGTTCACCAACTTGAAGTCATCGATATCCAATACTGCGAAAGCTATCGTACCGGAACGTTCGGCAAGCTGTGATTCCACAAGATGCGTCGTCATGCGGCGGTTGTAGAGTTGCGTCAGCGAATCCCTTCCTGCGGAATCCGTAATTTCTTGCAATTTCTGTTTCTGGGCGTCGATATCCTGCATCGTCCCTACCGCGCGAATCGGTACATGCTCGGCATCGAATACAGTCGTCGTAACGACCCTGAACCAGATGGAACCGCCAGAGACATTCTTGATACGGATCTCCACCGTCGAAGATGGCACCCCTTGCTCTACCTGACTGAAGATATCGAGGAAGCGATCGACGTCCCGATCGTCGATGATATTCGAAATGACGGCGCTCTGCGGGAAATTCTCCGCGACTGGATCAAAACCCAGTTTCTTACGGAACGTGTGGGAGAGGTAGATGGTCCGGTTATTGACATTCCAGTCAAAGATGATGTCCTCCGTCTGGTCCAACACAAGATCATATCGCCGTTTCGTCAGCTGTAGCTGTTCCTGAATCTGTTTGAGAGAAGATACGTTGACGAAGGTGGAATGGATGCAGTCACCATCGTCCTCATCGAATCCCATTTCAGCGTTGAACCAAATCCATTTCACGGAGCCGTCGGAACAAATCAACCGGATATCCTCCGTAGTGGAGCGTTCCGTCCCGGCAAGCTTCCGGATAATGTCGAACAGTCGGGGAATGTCCGCAGAGTGAACCAAAGCGGATAGTTTGTTCTGGAACCGGGATTCGACTTCTTCCTCAGAGTAACCGACAAGTTGGAAAAAACCTTCGTTGGCAAACACGATGGTCCAGTCCTTGTCGTTGCGAAACCGGCAGATTCCCCCAGGAAGGATATCGGAAAACCTCATCATATCGTGGTTGGCCTGAATCAACCGCTTGCGGTCGCGGAAGTATAGCCAGAGGATACAGGCCATGAGCACGACGAACAGAATTGACAACAGGATGAAAATGCTCATCACCTGCTGGAACATGCCCCAGGAACGGGTACTCGCTATACTCTCAGGCAATACAGTCACCAGGTACCAACCGTTGATGCCTATGGGGGCATACATCATCAACATGGTATGTCCGTCCTGCCGGAAGGTCAGCGTACCGTCAAAGCCTCCCGACATGCCGGCAATCATCCGCGCGACATCATCCGCTGGAGCAATCCCTTGCAATGCGACCCTGAAATCGGAAATCCGTCTAGTCGCGTTTCTGGATTCGATGAGAACGGAGCCGTCCCCTGTAGCGAGATAGCCATATCCCCGCCCGCCGAAACTTCTGATGGTCAGCAGCTCGGTCAACGTCTCCAACGGATATCCGCCGGCGATCACTCCTACGACTTGACCGTTCCGATATACAGGAGACGCGATCACCAAGACGGGCAACTCGGTGCCGACAGACACAATGCCACTGGAAATCGCGACCTCGCCCCCGACCGCTTTCTGAAAGTAGCCCTGGCTGGAGATATTTCGCCCGACAGGGCCGTCAAGCGTCCAGACTGTACCGGAAACATCCGCGAACACAAGCTTTGAAAAATTCGTATACTCGGTTTCCGCAGCCAAAGACTCCAATAGGAATCGCGAGGTACATGGTTCAGGAGAACGGCTGAAATCATCAGCGATGCCGCATAAGCCGCTGCGATCGCCGTCTATCCGTTCAAACAGCAGACCGGCATTCTGTTTGGAAACCTCTTTCAAGGACAGGTAGGTTTCTTCCCTGACAATACGACTGAGCCGATCCTGATAGGAAAGCAATACGGAACAGATACCAACGACAGCAGCTATAGCGACCATGCAGGACACTATGAACCGTCTGGCTTTCTGTCTCATAGCACAAACCTCCCGCGAAATAGTACGCTCCCCCCTATGCTTTTGAGGGATGATGATATCCAGTATACACAGACAGCTAAAGAATTACCAGAAAAATACCGCTAGGAAAAACTTGCGGGCATATGTCCGCAAACACATGCCTACGGACATACATCAGACGGCATGAGCCTTATCACCGCCATCTCGAAAAACAATATATCAAACAGAAAAACAGAGCTCCCCCTGATAGCGATGTTCCAATGCAAGCGACACGATGCGCAAGCGCAGAGAACATACCACCAGCCAGAGCTCAAGTCATTGAGTTATTTTAGTGAGCGGAGCACCGAATCTCGCAACAACGAGTCGTTACTTCGTTTCTTTGTCGCCGTCCAGGATCTCGGCCTCTCCCTCGACATACGTGGAGGATACAGCATTGGAAAAGTGCTTCGCCGCGCTACGGATTCGTACCGCCCAGATGATGCAACCCACACCGCTCAACGCGATGAGCACCCCGATAATTTTCACCAGCATGCCTCCGACGCTCTGGGGAAACAGGAACATGAGCAGGGCGAACACCAAGGACAGGACGCCTTCCATAATCAACCCGGAAAGGGAAAAACCGCTTTTACGCAGTGCGAACGCATCCCAAAAAGCAATCACAGCAGAAATGGCAAGCTGGATTCCAATGATATACAGCAAAACAACCACAGTAACCTTCGCAGTGACCATGGGAAGGAACAGGACTAGGAATCCCACGGCGATGCTCAATACGCCTTTGAAAATCGTAGCTCCTTTGCTGTAGGCTCCGAAAGAATAGGAATTCAGCTCCACCAACGTGACCACCCCGGAAACAATGGCAAAGATTCCCATGATGATGACGGCTAATTTCACGAAACTCGCCGTAGCGAACAACATGTAGCATCCCAACGCCATGACCAAGACTCCAGCGAGCAATGTCAGCCACCAATGGGCTTTCAGCGTATTCGTCATTTTCATTTTTCTCTCCTCTCGCCCGCCCTTGTACAGGGACATTAGGTTTGTCTATAGTGCTATTTATGATAATCGCAAAACTCAACCCTAAAGTAAAGCGGAGATAGGTCGTATTGTACAAAAGTTTCGGTACCAATGGTATCGGAAGAGAATGCGAGACAGTACACATCGAAAGAAAGCTCGAATACATGGAGTACTTTCTGACGATGAGGGCGAAGCGAAGTACGGCCCGGAAACGATGACATGCCCTGGCGGAATACAAAGACACGGACATCCCACTGGAACTGGACAATGGAAATGGGTATAGTCATCATGATTCGAAAAAACATGTGAAGGGATTTGCGTCCTGAGCAAGGAACAAGGAGCGAGCGTAGTACCCCTACGTGAGCGGACGCGGTGACGCGGCTCAGGGCTGCAAGAATAGAGAAGAGAAATATTCGAAGGGATTTGCGCCCTGAGCAAGGAACAAGGAGCGAGCGTAGTACCCCTACGTGAGCGGACGCGGTGACGCGGCTCAGGGCTGCAAGAATAGAGAAGAGAAATATTCGAAGGGATTTGCGTCCTGAGCAAGGAACAAGGAACGAGCGTAGTACCCCTACGTGAGCGGACGCGGTGACGCCGCTCAGGGCTGCAAGAATAGAGAAGAGAAATATTCGAAGGGATTTGCGTCCTGAGCAAGGAACAAGGAACGAGCGTAGTACCCCTACGTGAACGGACGCGGTGACGCGGCTCAGGGCGCAAAGACCAAGAAGATGGAGGAAGAGATGTATCGATACCTACTATTCGACGCCGATGGTACTCTGTTCGACTTCGACAGCGCCGAAACCTGGGCGTTCGACACCACTTGCAGGGAAATCGGCGTAGAGCCAACCTTGGACAGGCTTCAGGACTATAAGGAAGCGAACAGGCAGGTGTGGAAGGAGTTTGAGCAGAACGCCATTGACCTCGACAGCTTGCAGACCGAACGGTTCGCTCGTTTTTTCCTTGCGCAGGGCATCGTCGCGGATCCCTTCAAGACTGGCAGGCGTTTCGCCGACCATCTTTCCCATGCAGGACAGCTCTATCCCGAAACAATCCCGTTGCTCGAAGAACTGAGGGACAGGGGATACCGGCTGTCACTCATCACCAACGGTATATCGAACGTACAACATGGACGGTTGGATTCATCCAAGACAAAACAGTATTTCGACGTCATTTGCATCAGCGAGGAAATAGGAGTCCAGAAACCGAGGAAGGAATTCTTTGACAGATTTTTCAATCTGGCGAATCTTGGGCAGTCGGACAAACAGCGATGCCTGGTGATTGGGGACAGCCTGTCCAGCGACATTCTTGGAGGCAATAACGCCGGCATTGACACGTGTTGGTACAATCCGTCGGGAAAACCGAAAGACCCCGACATACGGCCAACTTATGAAATCGAACTGCTTCAGGAATTGCTGGCGTTGCTCCCCCCTTTGGAATGACAGGGGAAACAGCAGGACGGCCGGAATTCCCCAAGCACTCATCACACGAACAGCCGATTGGCGGGCAATCAAACAATGCAAGGTGGAAAGACATATGTAGAGTAGATGCAGAATACGTCCATGCTATTCGATTACCGCCTCTCGGAATTTCAGACAGGCCAGATGCGGACAGAATACGGCGAACGCAGATCAGTTGATGATCGCCTTCAGTTCGACATCGACGATCAACAGGGAATTCGGCTCGATGATGGAGCCGCCGGAAACGCCGTATCCAAGATCGGGGGATATCCAGAACCGGTATTTTGAGCCGACCGGCATCAGCTGAAGCCCCTCCTTGAAACCTTCCACGGCAAGCCAGGAGATATTGAGCGTATCAGAACTGCCCCGTATGTAAGTACTATCGATGACCGTTCCGTTCAGCAACGTGATCTGATAGTCCACCGAAACCGTATCATTCACATGAGGCCTGAACCCAGTTCCTTCCGTCAATACTTTGTATTGAAGACCTGACGGAGTACAGAAAACGCCCTCCGCAGAAGCGTTCCGAGCAAGGAATTCTTGAGAAAGCTTCAGATTGTTGGACGCCAGCTCAGTAACCTTCGCATGTAGCGTCTCGATCAGGAGGGTCTGGAACTGAGAAAAAAGCTCCCTGGTCTCCTCATCTGTGAAAAAGCTATTACGGCCATTGCCCGCATCAAGAACGCCTTTGAGAACATAGCCGATATTGGTATCGACACCCTCTCCCTGGGCAAGAATCCGCAATGCGGAAGCCATCGTCGCATACCCGTACACATAGCTCATCTGCGCCCCGAATTCAGCCGGCTTGGGAAGTTCATCGAAATCAGCCAGCAGCATCGTGCCTGCACTGGCCGCATCGCTATTGGAGGTGGATGAGGCCATCGCCGGGGAAGACACCGATATGGAAACTGATGCGTCGATGGACGAACGCGGGGTGGTTGACGCCGGGGTGGAAGGTTCTTCTGTTTTGGAGCAGCCTACAAGCGATATGGTGCATGAGACGCACATGAATACCGCCGCAAGCACATGAAGTCTCTTCATGATTTTTGTCCCTTTTACACTTACGGTCTACCGGATATTCGTCCCTCCATCCACCCCTCACCCCGGAACAGGATGGAAAACTTCAAATCCGACTAGAGAAAATGTAACCCAGAAACATGAAAACGTCTAGAAAAACTATAGGCAGGACAGAGGAAAAACCGTCAATTTCCAGAGAAATCAAAACCATCGGCGCATGATTCCTCCAGAACTCCGAATCAATACACGCTATTACCCAAAGAGTCGATAGCTACCAACGCTGGAAAATCCTCCACCTGAAGCCTGAGCAACGCCTCTGGGCCGAGTTCTGGAAACGCCACCGTCTCCACATCCTTGACGGTCGAAGCGTACAAGGCTCCGCAACCTCCATACGCTTGCAGATAGATCGCCCTGTTGCGGACAATCGCATCCACGACCTCGCGGGAGCGGGGTCCCTTCCCCACCATACCCGCCAAACCGAGATCGAGCAACGTCGGAGCGAAGGGATCCATACGTGCGCTTGTCGTCGGCCCGCAAGCCCCTATAGGAAACCCAGCTGGCGCAGGGGACGGCCCCATGTAATAGATCATCTCGCCTTCCAGCCCGACAGGAAGCGGCAATCCGTCCGACAACAACTGACACAACCGCTTATGGACCTGATCCCTCGCGACAAGCAGGTTCCCGCTCAACGATATTCGGTCAAACGTCCGTAGCCGGGCAAGCACGGCTTTGTCCTCCACCGGAAGATTCAGGTGAAACACTTCAGACATGGCTCCCCTCCCCATCATTCCTCTCATATAGGTTCAGGACTTCCGGAGTACGTTTCTCCCACTGTGAAAACACCAAGGAAACCTTGCGGTCAGCCCAACAGTTGATCGACACCGCCAACGGCATCCCCGCTATGTGCGTCGGTGCGGTTTCAACGGCTACGGACAAAGCCGTAACCGTTCCGCCAAGCCCCCCCGCACCGATTTCAAGCCCCTGTACGGCATCAAGAAGTTTCTGTTCAAGTTCGGCATATCGCGGGTCGGGATTCGGCTCGCCAGCTTCCCGCAACAAAGCGCGTTTCGACAAGGTGGCGGCGTGTTCCATCGTCCCGCCGATACCCACACCGAGGAAAATGGGAGGACACGGTTTGCCACCGGCCTTTTTTACAATATCCAGAACGCCATCGATAATCGCCCGCTCCCCTCCAGTGGGATTCAACATGCGAACAGAACAGCAGTTCTCGCTTCCGAAGCCTTTCAGCAGAACGGAGATACGCAGTTCGTCACCCTCTATGGGACGCCATGTCATGACGGGCGGAAGATTCGTTCCGGTATTACTACGGTCATATACAGGTTCCGACACTACCGACCGACGATAGGAACTCCGAGCGACGGCCATTTCAGCCGCCCGACACACAGAGGACTCAATTTCCGCGAGGGATACAGGACAATCCTTCCCGACATCGATGAACACGACGAACATACCGGTATCCTGGCACATGGGAAGCCCATTCAACTTCGCCTGCGCCAAGTTGCGTTCAATCATTTCAAAGACTCCCAGACTGGCGCGACAATGCAGGATGCGTTCCTGAACCGCAGGATCCACGGAATTGGAAAAGGACTCCAAGTCCTCCAACCGCCGAGCTTCAAGGGCTTTCGCCCGGTTCAACGCCCGTACCGCATCAGGAGGCAATTCAACCGCCGCCTCCGCAAGGACATCGGCCAACGCCAACGTCACAGCTTGCATCTGCACCTGTTCCGTACCTGCGTCCACATTGCAGAAAGTAGGGTCATATAGCCAAGGGCGACCGGCGAACCATTCCGAGAGAAGATGGAGTACCAGCAATCCGAAGGCGGTACCGACCAGCAGACCGAGCAGGTCGGCGCACAGGTCAGCGAATTCGCGGCTGCGACCGGACAGCGGTTGGAGCAGTTCGATCCCGAACCCAATCACCGTACCTATGACAAGAACCTCCATGGCCGCGAATCCCGACCATGAAGTCAACCGCAGATTCGTCCCGGACATATAACGTTTCCAAGTGGGGGTCCGCCCCGACCCAGGAATTCTGATACAGGCGAGGAATAGGCTGAACCCCAGAGCGGCGTAGGCCAAGGTATGGACACCTTTGTCACCAAACGGAATCCACGAGGGAATCCGTCTCGCGATCTTCGTGGGAGGTAACAATGAAAATACAAGAATGAGAGTTCCAATGATCAGGGAAAGCACTATTCCCGTAATACGGATAATCTTCTGTAAAGGCAACGGCCTGGTCATGACAGATCCCCTTGTCGAACGTTCCGTTCAATCATTGCCTGATGCAACATCGAAAGGAACCGGCTTTTGTCAACGAAACTGCGAGGCGCGGCCAATCGGTGCGCGGGAGTCTCGCATATCAGACGCTCTATCACGATATCAGACCGGAGCCTTCTCAGCAAGTAGACGGTGTCCTCGATATGTCTCCGGACGGAGGGACATGCGGCCTCCCCCCGGAGATAGCTATCGTAGAGACGTGTTCCTCCAGGAATATGGAGATTGTGAATCTTTACCGCCTCGCAGCCGCTTTCATTGAGCATATCCGCAGTTCTGTCGTATTCTTCATACCCGTCGCCTGGCAGACCGAGAATGATATGGGCACAGACTCCAACGCCCCGGCTCCGTAGGCGGCTGGCGGCGTCTTGGTAACATTTACTATCGTGTCCGCGGCCTATCCGCTCCAATGTGTTGTCACAGGAGCTTTGCAGGCCAAGTTCGACCCAGACCCTGTCCACCGTCCCCCGGTAGGATGCGAGCAACTCGGTTACATCGTCCGGCACGCAATCAGGACGAGTCGAGACAATCAGCTCTTTCCAGCTTCCCAACGCCAACGCAGAATCGTATATCGTCCGCAACTCCTCAATTGGCGCATAAGTATTGGTCCACGCCTGGAAATAGAGGCTCAGGAGATTCGCACGATACCTGCGTTCAAGGAACGCCCTACCATGTTCCACCTGTCTGGCAATTGACAAAATCCTGTCAGGGATATCGGACGGAACACCGAAAGCGGGGCCAGAAGCCACGCTCTCGACAAAGGGGCTGTCGTGATACCATCCACTTTCCTTCATCCGCTGATATGCCGCGCTTGCACCAGTTCCATCGCAGTAACAACACCCCCCGCTACGGTCGGGATTACGGTTCGGACAGGAAAAACCTGCGTCCACACCGACACGCCAAACAGGCTCGCCATATTCCCGGACCAGATAGTCACGATAGGAATTCCACCGAGTATACATGCTTTGAACCGGCATCACCACATTTCCACACAAATCGAGAAACGACCATCGATGTTCGCGCCAAATCCAATCATAATATCCCCAATAGGCGTAGTCACTCCAAAACCGGCGCCAAAACCGAGATCCACACCATCCAGATGTGAAAAAGGCGCATCCAAAACTGCATGCCCAGTCGGTGTATTGTCAACGGTAAGCGGAGAAAACGGATCATAGGAATCCTTGCTTCCGCATCTGACCAGCAGTTGAAGTCGAAGGGGGAACGCCATGATATCAAATGTATGCTGCCACCCCAGACCCGCAAGCAGATAGTCACGCCGCAATGAAGCTCCGCCATATCCAGGCATGCCATCCCATGCGCCATAGTCGAAATAGGAAGAAGAAAGTTCCTTTGGCATCCGGGAGACTCCAAGTGCAGCATCATACCAAAGCGTGTCCGTCGGAGACAATTCAAATACCTGCTTCACAGCACTTTCGACTTTATAAGCGACCGCCCCGCGGTCAAAACCGACCGAGCCGAGGAAATCGGCGCGGATGCCAGCTCCGGGGAATATGCCGCGGTCCAGCCCCGACCAGACAACACCAAGCCGGGCCATCGGAAGGCCGATGAAACTGTTATTCCATGGAATGACCACCTGTGTCACGTTCGAAGGCAACCTCATCGCTCCGATAGCAACGACAGACATCGACCCTCCGAATTCCGCTCTTCCCAGCGACAGGAAGTCGACGCTCAAGGAAAAGTTGAGGGTGGAACTGAAATCCATGGAAGCCACAGGCTTCTGATTCGCCCGGTTGTTCACCACCGACAGGCTGCCCAGAGAAAGATCCAACCCCGCATTTACCGTCAGTTTCGTAGGAGATGTCGATACAAGGGGATAGTCCAGGGAGAAGCCCAGGTTCACCGCGTCGTCCACCCGAGCAAGGATATCGAAATCGAACTGGTTCTTCGTCAAGTTGGCGAAATGGACGCCCAGCTCCAAAGCAGGGAGGAATTGTAGCCCGAAGGGCTGTGTGACACCAAACGTCATGGATGTCGTTCCATAAATGCCTACGAACAGGCGGGAATCCTGTTCTGGGAACGATCTGGTGATGATGATGAGATCAGTCAAAACCGTTCCCTGCTCATTTGTACCGACGGCTTGAAGTTCAAAGCTCACCGAAGCAAGCCTGTACAGCTTTCGCACGTTCCCCAACATGGCGGAGAGGTCAGACAGGCAACGCTCATCAGCGACACGTCCTATGAACGACGAAAACAAATCAAGGCCCAAAGGAATGACATCGGACGTATTGTCCGAGATATCAAGTCGGCTTACGGATACAATCGTAGAATCACGGAAAGCCTGATACGGGCCCGGAGCATCGGAATCAACAGGTACCAACGCTCTTGTCCGAGCCACCCGGTCGACGACCGCCTGGAAGTCCTTCGCATGAGCTTCACATTCCGCCCTTCCCGACTCAATGATTGAATCTACATTGAAAAAGTCGAAGGTACTGACATCGCCGAGTTCAGGCTTCAAAAGAATATCGCAAAGGGGATATTGGACTTCTACATTTCGTTGAGTGACGATGTTCAAACTCTGGGTCACGACACCGGACAACGTATTCAGCTCATCTCCCGTTATAGTCTGCGTCGCATTCACGTCTACGGCGATCACGATATCGGCGCCCAAAGACCTGGCCAATGCGACCGGCATATTGTTGACGATGCCTCCGTCCATCGCAAACCGTCCGTCCCCGATTGGGTATGGGGTAAATGCGACGGGTATGGAAATACTGCTGCGTATCGCCGTCACGAGTGAACCGCCTGAGAAAATAATCTCCTCCCCTGTCACAGCGTCGGTTGCGATGCATCGGAACGGAATGGGCAGATGGTCGAAATCAGCAATGGGGGCCACGTTGGCTAAAGCCGTATTGAGCAAAGCAAGTATCCGTTGGTCTCCAATCAGTCCTGGCGCCCCCCCGAAGCCTTTGTCATCAAAGCTGATGGAGAATACATTGTCGTTGATTTTTTCAAATGGAGACGGAATCAATGGTTTCGTCTCCAATGGGCTGACGATAAACAGGGAAGGCATGTCGCTTCGTTCAATCAGACGGCGAATGTCCCCCGGCGAATACCCCGCCGCATACAGACCTCCGATCAAAGACCCCATGCTCGTCCCCAACACCATGTCCACAGGAATACCATACGCTTCGACAGCTTCAATTACGGCGATATGGGCGAGTCCACGTCCGCCGCCTCCGGACAGAACCAACGCAACACGAGGGCGTTCAGACGGCAACGTGTCGATAGGATCAACCTGAGCTTTCGTTTGCAGGACATCGACGAGTCCTATGCGGTTTTCAGGAACGGAGATAGTGACCAAGCCGCTATGCGTCGCGGGCAAGACCATCGGCAGATAGACGAGCAGACAGAACAAAAAAACCAGGCGACGCACATGTGACACGATTATCCTCCTAATACAGACCCCATGAACGAAGAATTTCCGTTGAGGAACGACTGCCAGTCCAATTCTTTTCGAGCGGCAAGCTGCAGGTGATCCACCCAGAGCAGTCCATCGGAGCAGGCTATCGCGATCCCCTTCCCTTTTTGAAAACGGACGACAGTACCGGGAAGCACCCCGTCGGGGACTGGATCGCTCCCCGCTTCAGACAGCGGTCCTACAACGCCGGTCAGCATCAGCGGAGTACCGTCCAATGACGTTGTAGCCTTTGGCCAGGGCAATAGCGCACGGACTTTCGCATGTATCGTCTTCGCACTTTCATGCCAGTCAATGACACCATCCTCCTTGCAGACCATCTTTGTATATGTTGCATCCCCTTGTTGGGGGACAGGTGTCAGTGTTCCGGACTCAATGCCGTGCAGGACATGCACAATGGCCCTGGCCGCCCGGCGGGAGATGAAATCGGTCAGAGCAGGCGTGGTTTCCGTCCCGTCCAGCGGGAAACGGTCGACATAAAAAAGATCACCGCAATCCATCTGCCGGGCAATGCATTGGACGCTGACCGCGGTCTCCGAATCTCCCCGGAGAATCGTATTCTGAATTGGTGCGCACCCACGGCAGAGGGGAAGCAACGAAGGATGGATGTTCACCGCCCCCCTCCCAAACAGAGTGAGGAACCTAGGGCCGAACAATCGGCCATAGGCGAAGGAAACAAGGAAATCAGGGTGATACAAAGAGACTGCTTCGCGCGCATCGCCCAACAGCCGTTCAGGTTGCAGTACCGGCAGTCCAAGCTCCAACGCGGCTTGTTTGACGGGGGGCGGTATCAACGTCCGCCCGCGTGCGCCTGGCTTGTCAGGGTTGGTCAGTACGGCGGCAACTTCGAATTCTGATGCAATCGCACGCAAAGAAGGCACGGCAATTTCCGGAGTACCGGCAAACAGCACCTTCAGTCTTCCATTTTCCATCTTAGCGTCGCTTCCTTGACTTCTGCCTGCGTTCATATGCTTTCACGACTTTCTCTTTTTCTTCGTCCGGCAGATGGTCGATGAACAGAGTACCGTTCAGATGATCGTTCTCATGCTGAATCGCACGGGCGAGCAGCCCCTCGGCGTGCACAACGAACGCCTTGCCGTTCACATCCTGCGCCTGCACGGTGACCTTGGCGGGCCGCACGACATCGTGCCAGACTCCGGGAATACTGAGACAGCCTTCTTCGTAGGGTACCTGCTCCATGGAAGTCTCAAGAATCTGCGGGTTGATGTACGCCCGTTTTTCTTCACCACGGATATCTATGACGAACAATCGCTGGTTCACGCCGACCTGCGGGCCTGCCAGCCCTACGCCATCGGCTTCTGTCAGAGTCTCGAACATAGCGTCCACAAGTACTTTCAACGCATTATCAAATGTCTTTACGGGGTCACAAGATTCACGGAGAACCTCTTCCCCAAGTGTATATATATCTAGCATGTCTGTATGATACTTGGAAATGGAGAGTATCGTCAATGTAGATTCAGGTTTGCTCTATGTTCGATGAGCGATTGCTCAGTGTTCACGCAAAGGTTGAGGTTCACGTTGTTCCTGGGTTGTGCAGAGGTTCGGCGATGAGTTGGCCGCGGACGGCCTCCTACAGACTACGGCTCAAGCAAAAAAGGACTTTCATTCGCTTCTCATGAGCTTCTGTTCAATAGAGTCTCTTGTAGTACTGAGATGGCATCTCATTGCCGCCTCTGCTTTGTCAGGATCGGGGTTGGTCAGTTTCATAAGCAGATCCTGATGTAAATTGATAAACTGATTGTTATATTCGCCGTTGGAAAACAGATTATAAATCTCATAGAACATTCCCAGCTTCAACATATGGGAAAACTCATTCGTTAAAGATTGGCATCCAGCCAATGCTATAAGTTTTCCATGAAATTCGTACTCCATCTGCCAGTTTTCCCAACTTGTAACAAACGTAGAATCTATATTCACGGCTAAGGGCAACAATCGTTCGAGATTGCGTTTCACAGGCTCCCCACAATACATCCTGGCGGCCTGGCATTCCAATGCCTCACGAAAAATGAGATTGTCAAATACATCTCTCAATCCAAAGGGTGAGACAATCGTCCCTTTCCTTGGCAAGGATACAACAAAACCTTCCAACTCCAAACGGATGAACGCTTCCAAGACGGGCGCGACACTCACCCCAAGGTTTTTAGCGACTTCCCTCCGGTTCAGTACGGTACCGGGAAGTATTTCTCTATTTGTCAGCATGTTCAGGAGAATTTCATATACTTCCTGCGCCAAGGATTCCTTCTGTGTCTTCATCCGTGGCGTAGTCAAAGATGATTTGAGATCATTCACCGCCTTGTTGTCAATCATCATAGCTACTTATTCCCCTCTATAAAAATATCATCGTTATTATAATATGATATATCAGTGGTTGGCAAGTTGAATGGATCTGTCCTTTGCGTTAATGTCATATTTATTTTTCATCAGAACAGTTTAACAAAAATCATCCGCATCCTCCTACTTTTTTTCAGTTGACAAAGGAATGTTTCATGATAATATTGATATATCACAAGATATTTAATATGGAACATCAATATATTGAGCCATATCAAATCGAATTCAGGGGGCGAAAGAGTGCGGAATTTGGAAAAACGAAGGATGACCGACATACGGTTCGGATACCTGCTTTGTTTGCCGATGATAATATACGTCTGTACCGTACTATTGTTTCCAGTCATCTGGGGTGTCAGTCTGAGCTTTACAAATAAAAGTATTGGAGGACGGGCCAAATTTATTGGTTTTGCGAACTATATCGCATTATTAAAAAGCAAGCAGTTTTTACGTTCTCTGGTCATGACATTCGCCTATACGTTTTTTTCCGTTCTGTTTAAACTTCTGTTCGGACTTTTGATGGGATTGGTCTTGAATAACCAGTTCAAGGGAAGGAATCTGGCAAGAGCGGCGTTGATCATACCATGGACGCTTCCGAATGTTGTGGCGGTTCTGAATTGGAGATGGATATTCTCCGACACCGGTGGTATCGCAAACTACTTGTTGAAGTCCGTTGGGGTGATTGAAAAGGACTTGATATGGTTGGGAGATGCAAGATTGGCATTCATAGCTGTCTTAATCGTAAACATCTGGAGAGGAATCCCATTTTTTGGCCTTTCAATTTTATCAAAACTACAGACCATCCCACAAGACCTCTATGAAGCTGCGGCAATAGACGGTGCGGGGGCTTTCAAGCGGTTCTTTCATGTCACATTGCCGGAAATTACAGATGTCATGCTGTTGTCCTCTCTTGTTTCCTCAATATGGACCATTAATGAATTCGAATCTGTCTGGTTGCTGACCGGAGGTGGCCCATCTGGCGCAACGGAAATTATCGGTGTTTTCAGCTACAAAACAGCAATGACAAGTCTGATGATCGGCCGAGGCGTCACAGTATCCGTACTGGCGGCACCGATACTCATTATTTTGATTTCACTCGCCAGCAGATATATGTTCGCCAAAAACGATGCCCGATAAGGAGGAAAGCATGACGAAATCCCAGAAAAGAATCCATAGCCTCGCCATCATATCCGTCCTGATATTTCTTATAATTGCATTATTTCCAATTTATTGGATGCTGAATACTTCATTCAAGACACAATATGAGGTATATAGTCGCATTCCAACCATGTTTCCCAAGAATTTTTCATTGGATGGCTATCGATATCTCTATATTAGAACACCGTTTCTAAAATCATTATTCAACAGTTTTACAGTCGCCTTCACTACTGCGATAGTTTCCTTGCTTATCGGGTATCCAGCGGCATACGCCATCGCAAGGATACGTTTCACAGGTAAATCAATTATGGCGAAAGCTGTCTTGTTCACATACTTGATTCCCACTTCCGTACTGTATATCCCACTGTTCATTTTTGTCTCAAAGATAGGACTGACCGATACCTTGTTGGGGTTGATGGTGATTTATCCTACGTTTACCCTTCCTTATACAGTCTGGATGTTAATTCCTCATGTCGGAGCCGTTCCGAAAAGCATTGAAGAAGCCTCAGTCGTAGATGGGTGCTCTAGAATTCAGACGATGTTCCGAATTGTATTTCCACTTGCAAAACCAGGAATTATCTCTACCTGCATTTTCGCATTCTCGATGTGCTGGGGAGAATATCTTTACGCATTGGTAAATATCAGTTCATCACAATACAAAACTTTCACGTTAGTAGTTTCTGGTTTGGTATTTGGGGATATCTACCCTTGGGCGCAAATCATGGCGGGTGCGGTTACAGCCTGTCTGCCGATTTTGATTCTCTATATGTTCACTGCAAAATTCCTTGTCGGCGGAGTCACCGCCGGAGGAGTAAAGCAATAAATCAAGGTGCGAGTATAGCGCCAGAAAGAAAAGGAGGATGGTTATGAAGAAACTTTTGGCAATCTGTTTCTTGATAATCGCGGTTACAGGATTTGTGTTCTCAGCAGGGACACAAGAAAAAACAATTTCAGGCAAAGAGCTTTCCATTTGGGTGGAAAAAAGTTTCAGTGATGACGCAAACCTCCTGATGGAAAAACGTATCCAGCAGTTTGGAAAGGAAAATGGTGTCAAAGTCCGATATGAATTCATCAATGCAATTGATTTTATGACGAAATTGAATGCGGCGATTGAAGCTGGCAACACTCCTGATATCGTCACTGCAAATCTGTACAAGGTGCTAAGTTATGGTCATAATTCGCCATTTCTTGATGTTACAGACCTTATTACAGAAATTGACCAGATCCGACCCATGTTCAATTCCGCGATTAATGGAACAAAGATCGCCGGTCATAACTACTATGTCCCGTTCTATAATTCCTCAACCCTTCTCTTCTTGAGAAAAGATGTATTTGAAAAAAAAGGCGTAGCGATTCCAACGACTTGGGATGAACTATTGGATGCGGCCGTCAAGGTTTCCGATCCTGCAAATGGGTTCTATGGCTTTGGAATGGGATGTGGACCTACCGATGAAGATGGGGAAAATACATTCAGGATGATTAACTGGTCCAATGGCGGTGCTTTATTCGCTCCAGATGGTACAATTGTAGCAAATACAGATCCCGTCACATTGGCAATGGTCACAAAATACAAAGAATTGTATAATGTCGGAGCGATCCCCCCTGCGGCAGTAACTTGGGGTCCCAGCGGCAATAACGCATCCTACCTGATGGGAGAAGCCGCAATGGTATTTAACGCACCTACTCTTTACAACGCAATGGTGAACGATCCCAACTATTCAGAACTGCTGTCGAACACCCTAGTGACATCGCCTCCGGAAGGACGTGCGGGCAACACAGTACTTGGACTGGCGTTTGGATGGGGCATCATCAAGAATAGCACAAACATCGAAACTGCAAAAAATTTCATTAAGTATAGTTATGACAGTACCTGGTACAATGAATATCTAGCCCTTGTCATGCCTGTTTTTGCTCCTGTTTTCAAGGATGCACGGGAGAATCCACAATATGCATCCGGAGTAAACAAGGCCGTCATTGATTATGCGGAAAATGCATCTGGTTATTATGGATATCCCGTTGCGACTTTGGATGGTATGATTCTCGCTTCCAAGCATTATTATCAGTTCCCTGTTTGTACGCTTTTGAATAATGCCGTCACAAAGGGAATGTCTCCTCAGCAGGCACTAGACTTGTTGGCAAAGGATATCGCCGACGTCAAGGCGTCCCTCTAGTAATTTTCGGTATCACAGGCCTCCGCCGCAAACAGCGGAGGCCGGAAGGGGAAATCATGGAGAAGCTCACGGTCTGGGTTAACTTCGACGCAGAAGCTGTAGACATATCAGGTCTTCGCAATCATTTTGGCAACGATGAACGTTTCACTTACATCGAAAAACGTATCGTACCCCATGAAAAAGCTATTGCCATGGCGGAACAGACTGATATTCTCATCAATACGTTCGATGCTCTTGGCCCTGAAGAATTCGCACGGATTTCGAAAAGAACGAAATTCGTCATACGCTATGGAACCGGCTATGACAACATAGATGTTGCAGCGGCTACAAAATACGGAATTCCGTTCGCGAACTGTCCTGGGGCAAACGCGCCTCCGGTCGCAGAACTGGCGTTAACGCATATCCTCAATTGCAATAGACATTTCACACAGTCATATCAGCAGGTCAAAGAAGGGAAATGGCCTATTTGTCCTGGCAACGAACTAGATGGAAAAACTATTGGGTTGATGGGTTTTGGCAATGTCGCAAGACATTTGGCAAGGATGATGTCAGGTTTTCATATAAAATTGTTGGCTTATGATACTTTTGTTCCTGTCACTGTTAGTAATTTTGCCAAGGAACATCAGGTACAGTTCGTGACCACCCCAGAGGAATTGTTCCAACGTTGTGATATTGTGAGCCTTCATATCCCAGCGAATGCATCAACAGAAAAAAGCATCAACAGGAATCTTTTCAACAAAGCAAAAGAGGGGTTGGTACTGATCAATACTTGTAGAGGAAAAGTTATAGACGAAGATGATCTCATCGACGCTCTTCATACGGGAAAGATCAGAGCGGCGGGACTGGATGTCCTCACATCAGAACCTCCTCCCCTCAGCGATAGATTGCTTCATATGGAAAATGTCTATGTAACATCACATATAGCAGCTTCAACATATGAAAGCGAAATGCGTACACAAAAAATGATTACGGAGACGGTTGAGGCGTTTCTCAAACAAGAACTAACGGCAAACGTAGTAAATCGAAAAGAAATACAACTCAAGAGGTAGGTAATGATTAATTTAGAGAAATTCAAGAATGTGTTTGTGGCTTTTTACACACCATATGATGACGATGGCGATGTCAGTCCTGAACGAACGAAAGCTTTGGTGGATTACTTCTATTCCAAGGGTATCAGAGGCTTGTATATCACAGGCAGTTCAGGGGAAAGCCCGTATTTGAACGTTGAAGAACGGAAAACCATCATGAAAAGTGCCATGGAATCCGCAAAAGGGAAAATGACTGTCATCGCTCATGTAGGCGCGGCATCAACTCGAGACAGTATCATTCTGGCAAAATACGCAAAGGAACTCGAATGTGATGCAATTTCATCAGTTCCTCCGATTTACTTTTCATTGTCAGAACAGGCTATTTCTGACTATTGGACGGCAATGATAGAAGCTTCACAATTGCCATTCATCATCTATAATATTCCTCAAACCACAGGAACCAATATTTCAAAGAAGCTATTCAAGTCAATGTTACAAAACGAGCTAACCATTGGAATAAAAAACACTTCCCTTCCAGTCATGGACATACAGCAATTCAAAGAAATCGGGGGGGAGCGCTGTATCGTATTCAATGGGCCCGATGAACAGTTCGCGGCGGGGCGTCTTATGGGAGCAGACGGAGGTATTGGAGGGACCTACGGAGTCATGCCGGAATTGTTTTTGAAAATCGATGAATTTATTCGGAAGGGAGACTTCAAACTCGCATCGGAACTCCAACGAATTACGACAGGACTCATTTTTGAGATACTCGCAGCGGGAGGAATGTTTGGAGCTTGTAAATATATTCTCAAACTTCGTGGAATGGATATCGGAGAACCTCGTGGCCCACTTCCAAAGCTTACAAAAGAAAACAAACGTACAGTCGAACAGTTAGAACAGAAAATATCGAATGTCATACATGATTGGTGTGACAAGAATTAGAAAAATCTTTCATTGTAAATCAGATAGTATTTTTTAAAACGACTTCCCTCTTCTATCATAAGCGTTCAAGAGGGAAGCTTTGTCATATAGTTCGCTCTGGGCTCGCTCAGTATTCACTCGGTGATCACATGAGGCTCCCATCACACTCGGGTTCGATGGTCGCAAGTCGGTCGTAGGGTTAGGTGACAGATTATCCAAGAAGCGTTATTCCCCGGCTGGCGGAGAGCCCCGGGGTTACTGCACAAGAGGCTAAAGCATCTGCAATGGGTCTACATCGACTTCAACGTAGATTCCAGACGGGGCTTGATACAGTTCCAGAGCCTTCGATACGACGGCATGGACCGCCGACGGTGATTCGCCGCGGACGAGGATATGGTGACGCCAGTTTCCGGCGATCTTCTCCAACGGGCATTCCGACCAGCCGAAGACTTCAGGCATTGAGTCAAGGTCGCCCCCCTTTGACTGGGTCTGCGACGACAGCTGGGCGCACAGCTCCTGCAACAATTCCGCGAGAACTTGCGTCGTATCGGCGACCTTCTGTTCATTGCGGCCGCGCAACACCAGGTTGATCATCCTGCAATACGGCGGGAAACCGGTCTCCTTGCGGACCTGCAACTCCTGTTCATAGAATTCCGTCACCTTACCACCGCAGGCGTAGGTGATGGCGGGGTTATCAGGACGGAATGTCTGGATGATTACACGACCTTGGTCGTTGTATCTGCCAGCTCGGCCGCTGACCTGTACCAACAGGGAGAACGTACGCTCCTGCGCACGAAAATCGGGGATATTCATCCCACTGTCGGCAAGAACGATGCCGACCAACTCCACGCCGGGAAAGTTCAACCCTTTGGCGACCATCTGCGTCCCCAGCAGGATATCGGTCTTCCCTGTGCGAAAATCGTCAAGTACCCTCCCCATCAAATCCTTGTCCTTGGCGCTATCGGTGTCCAGCCGGGCGACAGACGCATAGGGAAACAGGCTGTGAACCTCCTGTTCCACCATTTCGGTGCCGAACCCGGAATATCCGACATCCAATGAACCGCAGTCAGGACAGACATCCACTGGCCTGCGGGTATAGCCGCAATAATGGCAGACCATCTCGCCGCCATGCTCCTTGTGGTAGGTCAGCGAAACGGAACAATGGGGGCAGGTCATCTCGTATCCGCAGGAACGGCAGTGAAAGAAATAGGAAAAACCGCGGCGATTGAGAAACAGAATCACCTGCTTATGACGATCCAGCACCCGCTGCATCTCTGACTGCAAGCCCCTGCTGATCGTCCGGCTTTCGCCAAGCATGTTTACCACGGAAACCTTCGGCGGCACCCCTCCTGCCACACGGTACGGAAGATGGAGACATCGTATCTGATGGTCATCCTTCATCAGTTTCCACGCCTCCAACGACGGTGTCGCACTACCCATCACCAACGTCGCACCGCAATCCTGACATCGTTTCTGGGCGATCTGCCGGGCATGATAACGTGGAGAGGAACCCGATTTGTACGAATTCTCATGTTCTTCGTCTATGATGATGAGTCCCAGCCGTTCACACGGGGCGAATACGGCGCTCCGGGCGCCTATCGCAAGCATGACCTCGCCCCGCTTGATTCGCTTCCATTGGGCCAGCCGCTGGCTTGGAGTCAAGGCTGAATGCAAGACGGCGACCTTGCCTGCGAAACGGGAACTCACCTGCCGGGCAAGCTGATGAGTCAAGGTAATCTCAGGAACAAGATAGATTACCTGCCGACCCTGGGCGATCATAGCCTCCGCGACTTGGAGAAACACCTCCGTCTTGCCCGACCCCGTCACTCCGTACAGATAGTACATCGGCAACTCTTGCGACAGGATTGCCGCAACGGCCTCCCGCTGCGGTTCTGTCAGCTCCTGGACGGGAGCGTCGGGAGCGTCGTCGACATCGAGGGCAGGCATACCACTGTCACGCCGTCCGCCAGGAATCATCGTGGCAATCGCCTCCCCCTGGCTGCACAGATAGAAACGCCCCATCCAAGCGGCGAGTTCGACTTCCGCGTCGCCGTACAGAGGCTCTTTGTCTATGACCCGCTTGATCGGCTTGACGGCGAAAGACGCATCGGGGGCGTCGTCGGACAGCCCGACGACATATCCAGTGACTTCACGCCTGCCAAACGGGACGACGACGCGGACACCCACCATGACAGAGGCTTCCATCGCCGAGGGAATCTCGTAGGTAAACGCCTGCTTAAGCGGAATCGCCGCCACGACCAACGCATATTTGCTCACCTAACTTCTCCCCGGAATCGGTATGTTGAGGAATCGGGCGAGCTTCTGCATGTCATCCCATACCGGACGCCGATATTCAGGATTGCGCAGCACCCCGGCGGGATGGTAAGTAACCAGCAACGGGATGGAATCATACTTGAAAAAACGTCCCCGCAGCTTGCCGACACCATCGGTGGTATCGAGCATCGCATGGGCGGCAATCCGGCCGATGCACAGCAACGACTGGGGCTTCACCAACAGAATCTGACGCTTTATATAGGCGATGCAGGCGGCCATTTCATCGGGCGCCGGGTCGCGGTTCTGTGGAGGCCGGCATTTCACGATATTGGCGATGTAGGCATCTCTGTCCCGTGACAGACCGATTGACGCAAGCCACTTGTCCAGATACTGCCCCGCACGCCCCACAAAGGGCCTTCCGGTCGCATCTTCATCGGCTCCGGGACCTTCGCCAATGACCATGACCTTCGGCATCATGACTCCCTCGCCGAACACGGTGTTCTTCCTTGTGGCGCAAAGACCGCATTTCGTACAAGACGAGACCAGCTTCTTCAGCTGTTCCATCGAACAGCCGTCAATCTCAGAACCGGCGGGAGGAAGTGGTTCGGGAATCAACAGCTCCGTCAGAGGAGAAAAATCGGGAGAACCCGCATTGGGTATGAGACGGTCAGGGAGAACCTCACCGTTCAGCACCCGTTCCGCCATGTCAAAGCATCCCCACAGATCATCGAACGTCCGGTTCAACGCCTGCCGCTGGATGGCGATATCTTCCTTGGTACTCATGCGTCCCCCCTCCTATTACGTAAGATCCGCGGCGAAAGTCATCCCTACGCCACTTCGTTCCGGCGCATCGGAAGGCGGCTCAAACCAAGCGTACTCATCGCTGTCATAGCTGATGCGGGAGAGATACAACCCTCCTGCGGGCGCCGTCCGCCCCGTCCGAGAACGATCCTTCGATTCCAGCCGCTTGCGGAACTCATTGACCGGAGCCCCTTCACCGCCAAGTTGCAGCATCGTCCCAACCAGCGACCGGACCATCCTGTAGAGGAAGGCGTTGCCGCAAATCGTATAGACAAGGACTGCGTCCCCCCAAAAGTCATGCTCCCAACTGAACCTGGAAACATAGATGTCCCGGAACTTGCTCGGGCAGAGATCCCCTGCGCCGGTGAACGTCGTGAAATCGTGCATTCCTTCGACACAGGCCGCATAGCCGTTGAGCAATTCAAAATCGGGAAACCTCCGGACCTTCGCCATCCGGTCCCTGTCAAACGGCTTGAAGCCAGCCTCTTCCTTGACCAGATACCGATATTCACGGGCCATTGTCGAGAAACGGGCGTGAAAGCTTCCATCGACCTCCGCGCTGTCCATGACGCGGACATCGTGTGGCAACAGCTGGTTCAGCGCACGGACGAACGCCTGCGAAGGAATGCGCTTGCTGGAAATGTCGAAATGACAGACCTGCCCCAGCGCATGGACGCCGGAATCAGTACGACCGCTTCCAAAAACCTCGACCGGTTCCTTGAGCATTGTCGCAAGGGCTTTCTCCAGCTCCTCCTGTACGGAGCGGCCGTTCTGCTGCCGTTGCCAGCCGTTATAGGGAGTTCCGTCATAGGCGACGGTCAAACGTATGCGCCGCTTGCCCTCCGCCAAAGGCCATTGAGAAGGTCTTCGCCAATCGGACCTCGCCATCAGGTCTCCTCCCCGGTTACATTTCCGGCGAAAACCGCACAGCTCCCACATGGGGAAGCCTCGTCCGCCTGTGCGAAATCGTCGACGCTCGCTGCAGAACCAACAATTCCAGCCGATGGGTGAACTCCGTCCGCCGAGGCGGAAATATCGGTACTCGCTGTATCCACGATGGAAACAGCGGGCATCGACTCCCCGACGGTCAGCACGACCTGCGCCAGCGCAAGCGGAGGCTCATGGGTCAGCGACAACAGTATCCTGCAGCCAGGGGCCAATTCCTGTACATATTGCGCGGTCCGGCCTTCAAGATGAATCGACGGACGCCCCAGCGCATCGGCGACTACCTCGATCTCCGCGGGAACCAGCCCGCACATCCCACAGCCGAGGGCCTTTCCGAACGCCTCTTTCGCCGCATAGCGGGAAGCAAGGAACTGCGCCCGCGCATGCCCCTTCAAGGTATCGGCCTTCGCAACCTCGGCAGGATGGAACAGACGATGCACTGCATAGTCCTTGATGGCTCCAGAAGCCATTCGCTCTATCGATACCGCGTCAATTCCTATTCCTAGGACCATCAACGGCCTCCGCCCTGGTCGCCAGGAGATTCAAACAGAACCCGGAACTGAGAAGGATTCGCCGCAATCGAGACCCCATCCGCCTTGTACAGCGTCTCCATATAGGACAGCATCACCGGAGCTTTCGCGATCCCCGGCTCGCTGACATAGGAGAAATCAAGCGACGCCGTTATGTAGGTGGGGTCGATCAAGTAAATCAGGTCATCATCACCCTTGATGGATATCTCGACAGAATCAGGCACCAGGCTCGCAGCCACATAGCCGGACGGCAAAGCGACCTCCATCGGAATGGTGATTCTCCGCTCTCCAAGCGTAGTATAGTGAATGAACAGGTACACCGCTATCGCGAATACGATGGACAGGACCTTGACCGGCCAATTGTAGAACATGCTCTGGACAAACTTACTCCGCTTCATCGGTCGCCGCCTCCATCAATTCTTCCGGTGTGACATCGTGGTAGCTGAACAGCGCCAGCAGCATCCGCTTTACCGTAGGCGGATCCAGATCGTAGTACAGGTTGGCGTTGTACGTCAGCGAAATGGCACCGGTCTCTTCGGAAACGACCAGGACGACGGCATCGGATTCCTCAGCGAGACCCAGTGCGGCCCGGTGGCGCGTCCCGAAGCTTTTCTTGATATCCGTCTGCTCGCTCAACGGTAGATAGCATCCGGCTGCGATAATCTTGCCGCCCTGGATGATCATGGCGCCGTCATGCAACGGCGTATCATGGTCGAATACAGTCAGGATCAACGAAGAAGAGAGATCGGCATTCAGCTTCGTACCGCTGTCGATGATATTCTTGATGCCAAGATGCCGGGGAAAAACAATCAACGCCCCCCGCCTTTTGGACGTCAACACGGTGCAGGCGTTGAGAATCGTATCAATCTGATCGCCTGAAGTCTGGGAACCCATGCGGAAGAACCTGCTGCGGCCGCTCCACAACTGGGTGAATGCCCGGCGCAACTCTGGCTGGTATATGATACAGATGAATATGCAAATCGGCACCAGCATGTAACGGTAAATCCACAGGAACGTCTTGAATCCCGCGATATAGCTGATCGCATACGCGGCGAACAGGATAAAGACCACCCTGACGATCTGCATCGCCTTGGTCTGCGCTATCGCCTCGTAAAACCGATAGAACAGCCACGCCAGCACCCCTATCTCGATGACAGGCCGGACAACGGACAGGACGGCATTCAGAATCTCAAAGCCCATACGGCACTATCTCCTCGTCTCTTCGGCGTCCTCAGGATCAACGGATATCCAGTTGAGCGTCCTGCTGACAGCCTTTCTCCAGAACCGGACCTTCCGGTTGCGTGTCGCGACATCCATCTTGGGAGTCCATCGATCCTGCTCGCTCCAATATGAAGCAAGCTCATCGAAATCCTTCCACATGCCGACGGAAAGACCCGCCGCATAAGCCGCGCCAAGGGCCGTAGTCTCCACGACTTGAGGCCGGATCACGGGAATCTCCAGCAAATCGGACTGGAACTCCATCAGCGGACGGCTGTTGGTCAGGCCTCCATCCACCTTGAGCGTCGTCATCTTGATGCCGCTGTCGGCCTCCATGGCCTCGAATATGTCGTTGGCCTGAAACGCGGTGGCCTCCAGGACCGCCCGGCAGATATGCGCCCTGTTGACGAACCCCGTCAACCCGGCGATTACCCCGCGGGCCTCCGCCCGCCAGTATGGGGCGAACAGACCGCTGAACGCAGGCACGATGTACACACCGCCACAGTCTGGCACTGATTCGGCCAGTTTGTCTAGTTCCTGCGCATTCTCGACGACCTTCAAGTTGTCCCTTGCCCATTGAACCAGAGAACCCGCCACAGCGATTGAACCTTCAAGGGCATAGCAAGGCTTCTGTCCGGCGATCTGATATGCCACAGTGGTCAACAACCCCATCTTGGAGGTACAGAGCTTCGTACCAGTGTTGACCAGCAGGAAACAACCGGTCCCGTAGGTACTTTTGCCCAACCCTTCCGTAAAACAGGCCTGACCGAACAACGCCGCCTGCTGGTCACCAAGAATCCCGCATACGGGAATCGCCCGGCGGAACGGTCCGCTGGCGGAGGTCAGCCCGTAGACGGAACCGGACGAGGGCACGATTTCAGGCAATGCGCACCGGGGTATGTTGAACAGCTTCAGCAATTCATCATCCCACTGCAACGTCTTGAGATCCATGAGCATATACCGCGAGGCGTTGGTCACGTCGGTGACGACCTTGGCGCCGCCGGTCAGGTTCCAGACCAACCAAGTGTCCATGGTACCGAACACGACCTCGCCCTTCTCCGCGGCGGCCCGCAGTCCATCGATGTTGTCAAGCAGCCAGACGATCTTGCTTCCCGCGAAATAGGGGCTCATGATCAGGCCGGTCTTCTCCTGCATCCAGGTTACATCGACCTCCTCTTTGAGCCGGTTGATGAAGTCGGTCCCACGCAAGTCCTGCCATACAATCGCGTTGTACCAGACTTTGCCCGTCTTGGGATTCCAGGCGATTACGGTCTCCCTCTGGTTGGTAATACCAACGCCCATGACGTCCGAGCCTTGAATCCCCGCCTTGCGTATCGTCTTGATGATGACTTCCGCGCTGTTGTCCCAGATTTCCCATGGGTCATGCTCAACCCAGCCGGGCTGAGGGAAAATCTGTTCATGCTCAAGCTGGTGCGAAGCGCAGGGCTTGCCTTTTTCATCAAACAGAATAAAACGGGTACTGGTAGTCCCCTGGTCAAGAGCTCCAATATACTTCACGGGAACAAGCCTCCTTTTCTGTATGTAGTATAGCCATTAACCGCGCCCTTTTCAAACTGAATCCATATCTTTCTTCCAGTATCCTAACGAGAGGCATCCAAGATGCGCAACAGACAAGAAATTGCGGTCAATCGTCCATGATTGACAACCGCTCGATACCACGTCTATCATGAATCAGCGGCTTTGCCGCCGGGGGATGAAATTTCACAGGACACAGGATTTGTTTGGAAGATGAGCGACAACGCCACGCCTTCGGAAAGACGAAGGGAACTCATGGTGCGGACGTTCCATGAACAGCTTCCGTTCTGGAACAGGCTCTCCAGTGAAAAACAGGAGCTATTCATCTCGGAATCCACCCTTCACTCCTTCAACACTGGAGATACCGTATATGAAGCCCATGGAGTATGCCCCAGTCTGATCTTGTTGATTTCAGGGCGCCTCCGGTCAATTTTTTCCCATGACAGAACCAAGAAGATCACTTTGTACTGGCTCTATGAATCGGAAGCGTGCGTCCTCAGCGCATGTCCCGTACTGCATAACGTCCCGTTCGAAATCACCATTGTGGCGGAAGATACGTCGGAACTGATCATGATTCCCGCCGAGTTTTACCTTTCGATCCAGGAAGAGTATCCAGAAATGAAGATGTTTGTCCGTCAACAGATGAACGCACGTTTTTCGGATGTGATGTGGCTGGTCCAGCAGGTGGGATTCCAGCCTTTCCCCAAAAACCTCGCCACATATCTGATTGAACGGAGCGCGCGGGAGGGAACGCCGCTCATTCATGTGACGCAAGCGGAAATAGCCCAGGAACTTGGTACGGGACGCAACGTGGTGGGCCGTACCCTCCGGCAGTTCGAAAAAGCGGGTTTCATCAGGTTGGTCCGGGGTGGAGTGTTCATCAGGGACCTATCCGCGCTGATGAAGGCCAGTGATTGAGGAACTGCAGACGGGATGACCACGACATGTTTCAGGCTCATCGCACCGATACAGGCTTCATCAAGCAACATCAGACACGAATATCAATCCCGAAAATTTCAGTGGCAAGTGGTGAAATTGTATGGCGGGGCGGTCAATCGCGATTTGTACGGCGTTTTTTTTTGAACAGGCATGAAAAACCGCGCCAAAGGGCGGCTCGCCATATCGCGTCAATCCAGTTGTTCATCGCCCCGGCAAGCCACCAGTTGGGAAACGGATATCGGACCGTTGATGTACCACCTTGTATGGGAATACAATACAATTACATATAACACAAATAATAAAATTAATTATGCACCATAATCACATACTTTGTTCTGGCAAGCTGAAGAACTCTCAACTATACTAACAAAACGCTAAAAATATATCGATTCATAAGGAGAATCATTATGGCAGAACGTTATCTTGACTGTTTGGGCGAAGCTTGCCCCGTCCCCCTTGTAAAAACTCAGAACGAATTGGCGACAATGGCATCCGGCGATGTCCTCGTAGTAGGAATCGACCACACCTGCGCCATGAAGAACGTTCCGGACTGGGCGCGCAGCCAGGGCTATAACGTCGATATCGAAGAAGTCGGCGAAGGCGAATGGGAAGTAATCATCGAAAAGGCATGAGGGAAGGATTATCATGGAAGTACAGAAAGAGACTGAATTGCAGCCGTCGTACTACGACCGCTTGCTCAAAAAGGAATGGAGCTACACTACCGGAGCGGTAATGATCTCCGCTTTCGCCATGGCGTTGTTCGCGTTCTCCGGTATCTGGGGAGTGTCCGGTCCGTTGGCGACCTGGGGAGGCAAATTCCTGACATTGCTGGGAATCGACGCCGACAAGTGGTCCATCTACAACGGTTCGCTGGCGAAGTACCGGTTCTTTGGCAACAAAGCGTCAATCACCGACATCGGATTGCTGATGGGCGCACTGATTGCATGTCTGCTCGCCGCACAGTGGAAGATCCGCAACATCAAGCATTGGAAACAAGCCGCGGCGGCGGCTCTCGGCGGTTTGCTGATGGGTGTCGGCGCGAAAATGGCCAATGGGTGCAATATCGGCGGACTGTTCTCACAGCTCCCCCAATTCTCCGGCGCAGGCTGGGTATTTTTGCTATTCGTGTTCCTTGGCGCAACCATCGGAGGAAAGTTGCTACGGTTCTTCATGCCGCCGGCTTCCAACAAACGGCCGAATCGCAAAAGGCTTACCGCGGAGCAACGGAAGCGGAACAAGACCATCCAGATCGCCGTCGGCGTCGCATTGTCCCTCCTCTGTCTGGTAGTCGCGTTCCTCGTAGCGCCGACATACCCCAACGCCCCGGCGTTCATCCTAATCGGCGTCGGCATCGGCTACAGCATGCAGCGCTCCCGTTTCTGTTTCACCGCGGCCTATCGGGACCCTACCCTTACCGGTGAGACGAAACTGACCAAGGCCGTACTGGTGGCGTTCGCGCTCTGCACCATCGCCTTCTTCGGCTTCCATATCAGCAGCTACGGCGCCGACCTGTCCAAGCTCGACCCGACCAAGTTGCCAGGAAACCCGATCAACCTTTCGTTGCTGGTCGGCTCCTTCATATTTGGAATCGGCGCCGTCCTGGCCGGAGGTTGTGCGTCCGGTACGTTCATCCGTATCGGCGAGGGCTATGTCCAGAACTTGATTGCGTTCATATTCTTCGTTACCGGCTCTACAATCGGAAGCTTCGTCACCGGCGGGCTCAAGGGCACATTCATGACCATTGGTCCGAAGGTATATCTTCCGACGGTATTCGGCGGTTTTGTTCCCGCGCTGTTGATCCAGCTGGCGGCATTGATGGGTCTGTGGATTCTCGCCGACTGGTGGGAAAAACGCAAGCACGCGATGGTTCGCTAAGGAACGGCGGGCATGGAAAAAAGAATCGAAAACTATGATGTGGTGGTAATCGGCGGAGGAGCGGCGGGTATGACCGCCGCCCTCTACGCCGGCAGGGCGAGGCTCAAGACACTGCTGGTTGAGAAGTCCTTGATCGGCGGGCTGGCCACCTACACCAGCGAAGTTGAGAACTACCCGGGCTTCCCTGAGGGAATCGACGGTACTGAACTGATGAAGCTGTTCGACAAGCAGTTCAGGCGGTTCGGCGTCGACGTCAAGCTTACCGACGTCAAGAGCGTAGAGGACAGGCAGAAGTACAAGGTGGTCAGCACGTTCCGCGTCGACTACCATGCGAAAGCCGTCGTCGTCGCCACCGGAGGCAGGCCCCGGCTTACAGGGGCCAGGAACGAGGATCAGTTCCGAGACAAGGGAATCTCCTTCTGCGCAACCTGCGACGCAGCGCGATATACGGACAAGAAAGTCCTGGTAATCGGTAGCGGCGACGCCGCCATCGAGGAGGGAATGTTCCTCACCAGGTTCTGTCGGGAGGTCTGGGTTTCCGTAATTCACGATACGGGAATCATGGATGCGAACGAGGTAGCCAAGGAGAAGGCGCTGTCAAACCCGAAGATGCACTTCCTGTGGAACACCGTCGTCGATTCCTTCGAGGGTGAAGACCTGCTCAGGCAAGTCGTATTGAAGAACCTCAAGACCGGAGAACTGGAGTCTATCGATGTGGATGGATGTTTCTTGTTCATCGGTTATCTGCCGAATACAAAGGTGTTCGAGGGATTGCTTGAACTGGACGACAGGGGCTATGTCGTGACCACCGAGGATATGGAGACTTCCGTACCGGGAATCTTCGCCGCGGGGGACGTCCGCCACAAGACGCTGCGTCAGGTTGCGACATCCGTTGGAGACGGCGCGATCGCTGGCTACATGGCCGAAAAGTACGTTGACGAAATCGAGACTCTGGAAAAGGACATCCTCAAGGAGGGAAAAGTCCTCGTCTATGTCTACAACGCCGTCGAGGAACAGGATCGCGCGTTGCTGACGAAGGTAGAGGCTCTCCACAAGGAATTTGAATGCGGTTGCGACCTGAAGGTAATCGATGTCTACAAAGGTGATAGGATGGCGAAGATACTCCAAGCGCCCGCCGTTCCGTCGCTGATGGTATTCAAGGACGGAGAAGCCTTCGTTTCCATTCCTTGCGCCGACGATTCTTCCATGGAGCGGATACGCAATGCGCTGGGAAGTTGCTGACGCGGGTCGAACATTTCCTGACAACCATGAACGTCGCCTTTTTCGGGGAACCGGAATGGGCGATGTTTTTTTATTGTTCCATCGGAGGCATCCCTCTGGCAATCCATTGTTTCTCCTTTGGGTGTTCGCCCTAGGCTCAATTGGTGATTACTCCGGGTTAAACCGGTGTTCGCACAGTGATTGCTCGGTGTTCGCTCCAGATTTCTAGTACTGGATTCCGATTACATCACCCCGTCCCAGTGATGTCATGAAGACATGGCGGTCAGCTCTTTCTTTCACTTCCGCTATGAGAATCCAAAACCTCGTGCTATACTCTTGGGCATGATGAAACTGAGAGAAATAGTGGAAATAGTTCAGGGCAAGGTCGTCTGCGGGGAAAATCATCTGGATCAGGAAGTCAAGATGGGATTCGCAAGCGACCTCATGAGCGATGTCCTCACTTTGCTGGAGGACGATATTCTCCTGATTACCGGCTTGTCCAACAATCAGGCCGTCAGGACCGCCGAAATGAGCGATATTTCAAATATCCTCCTGGTCAGGAACAAGCAACCGAGCCAAGCCATGATCGACATGGCGAAGGAATTGGACATCGCGTTGATCACTACTCCGTTTTCCCTGTTCAGGGTAAGCGGATTGCTATATGCGCATGGGCTGGAATCAGTCTATTGAGAAAATATTGAGTACATAAGGAAAACAGATCGATGCATGTCTCCTACCCTGTGACAGCCGGGGATTTTACCATAGCAGGAAACGCCTCAAGCCAAATCAAGCGAACGCTCAAACAGCTTGATGTCTCGCCGTTGACGATCAAACGGATCGTCGTGGCGACATTTGAGGCCGAGGTGAACGTAATCGCCCATTCCTATGGTGGAGAAGTAATCTGCGACATCGATCAGGACAAGGTCATCATCCAAGTAGTGGACACGGGGCCGGGAATACCCGATCTCGACCTTGCCATGACGGAGGGCTATTCCACCGCTAGTGACGAGATTCGCGAAATGGGATACGGAGCGGGCATGGGCCTTCCGAACATTAAAAAAAATTCTGACAGCCTGGACATCCATACGGCGGCCGGAGACCATACGCATATCACCATGACGTTCCTTTTGGGAGGTGCTTGATGGCCGAGCCTTTGTTTCACCATACGCTGGCAGTGCGGCAGGAACGTTGCAAAGGATGTACCCATTGCATGAAGCGTTGCCCTACCGGAGCGATCAGGATCGAGGGTGGACATGCCAGAATCGACGGGGAACGTTGTATCGACTGCGGACAATGCATGTCCGTCTGTCCACACAACGCCATGGTCGTGGAGCAGAGCACCTTCGACCAATTGCTCACCTACACATGGAGAGTGGCGGTCGTACCCGCGGTCCTGTTCGCGCAGTTCGACGACCAAGTGACGGAACGGCAGGTATGCAGGGCTTTGATGGAATGTGGTTTCACCCACCTGTATCTATCTGAAACCGGCGTCGATATCCTCCAAGTCCTTGGCGCGAAGAACAAAGATCATGAAACTCCGCTGATCAGCGACTTCTGCCCCGCGGCGGTACGCCTTATCCAGTTGAGATATCCGGTGCTGTTGCAGAATCTCAGCCTGCTCAGGACTCCCGCCCAGATGACGGCGATCATGGCGAGGGTAGAACTGGAAGCGGAGGGATGCCTGCCGGAAGAGACCGGCATCTTCTATATCACCCCCTGCGCAGCCAAGATAGCACAAATCAAGACGGTGGGGTCCACCGACCATGCGATCTTCCAAGGTGTGCTCAACCTTGATTCCGTCTACAACATGATCCAGTCGTTCCTTGCGAAAAACAAGAAGCTCCAGGAACAGGATGGCGGCGGGGCATGGTTCCATTTTCCCGTCTTTACCAAAACCGCGGTCCAGTGGAGCCTGGTCAAGGGAGAATGTCCGATGAAAGGTGAACGTTCCCTGGCGGTCGATGAAATGCACAATGTCATCGAGTTTCTGGAGGAACTGGAGAACGAAGAGGAAGTCAATCTTGATTTTCTGGAGCTGGACGCCTGCGCACAAGGCTGTGCGGGAGGAATCCTGACGGTACGAAACAGGTTTCTCGCCACCGAACGGGTCCGGCATTGGTCCAACAGCCTGCCGGAACAGCTTCCGGAGGAACTACGGATACGGATACTCAGCTACAAGGATATCCTTCTGCCGCAGCTTTATACAGAGCGGGCGAAGCCGAAATCGGCGCTCAAACTCGACAAGGACATGGGCAAGGCCCTCCACAAGCTGGAAAAAGTACGGGAAATCGTCAAAGTACTGCCAGGAATCGACTGCGGCCTGTGTGGGGCGCCTACCTGCAAGGCGCTGGCTGAGGATATCGCCAAAAGCAACGCAAGCATGCGGCAATGCGTCGTCCTGAAGCTCAAAAACCCGAAGGAACTCAATTCCTTGCTGAGAATCTGGGGAGAACGGACGCAAACGCCGAAAAACTGACAGTCTCATCATTCCAGCTGAAAAAACGCACAAACGCGGAACTATAGGGGCAACCTTACCGCGTCCCGCACGAGCAGCGGCATCATGCGGGCTTCCTTGGTCAGCAGATCCTGACCGGCGAGGACTACCCTCGCCTGCTTGCGGTCAAAGGCCTCGACGAGGGAATGTGCGGCTTGGACCAGTTCCGACGGTCCCACTTGTAGCGTCAATTCGCGCCGTTTCGCTCGAAATTCATCGCTGATTGCATAGAGAATCCTGCGAAATCCAAGAACCGCCCGTTCCTGGGGGGCTACGGGCCGAAGATCCTGTCCAATTAGGGAAATCAGGGCGTTATCGATAGTCTTGCGGTCGAAAGGTTCCGACATTGCGCATTCCAACACAGTCCGGTAATCTGCGAAGGTCCCCGCTATACGGGGATCCCTGTAGGACGAAAAGGAAAACACCTGTTCCAGAACATCAGTATGGCACTCTACTCCATACGCACCGCCCTTTCCTCGTATCCGCTCCCAAAGTCCGTTCCCGGAAAGGATATTCGCAAGGACGACCTGTGCGGTCTGCAAAGGGGAACCAGGCTCTGCGGAAGATGTGGCTAGAGCCGTGTAACTCACCGTTGATGGGATACGGAACAACTCCGTACTATCGGCGAAATCAAGTTCATGGATTGCAAATTCCCGTATACGAGGCAGCAACAACTCGCAGCCTGTGGTAAAACCGTTCAGGAATTCCTCGCAACGGCCGGCCATTGCGTCAGCGACAGCAGTATCCGCGGTGACATGGACGGAGAACCGTGATCGGTCGGATAGCAATCGCCGCAATTGCAGCAACTGGGACGCCAATTCGTCCAAGGCGGCGGAATCGTTGCCGTTCTGCCGTTCCAGAAACAACCACTGATACAGGCCGCCGAGGGCTTCTCCCTGCTGTAGCATCGGACTGAATCCGCTAGTCGCCCGTAGCGTTGCATAGCTGTTGCCGGAATACATGACGTTCCCCGCGTATTCGGTCTTGATATCGACGAGGGCGGCGGCCAAACGTTCAGGATCATCGATGTTTCCGGTCCGAAGCAATTCTCCCGTAAAACGAAGTGCTTCGACCAAATCGCGTTCCAGAGTCTTGATACGAACCATCAGCATCGTAGCGCCTTCCCTACCCGTGTTCCCCGCACGCAAGGTCGTTCCCGATTCTAGATAGACGATAAAGCCTCCGGTCAGGCTACGCATGCGCATGGCGACCTGAGAATAGTCCAGTTCGCCCATTCCCGTCATCTGGATCAGCCGGGCGTAGAGCGGCATCAGCAGCATTTGCCGTTCATCAAAATCGTCCAGAGAAATAGCGATGTCGATATATACGATGCCATTGGTGAACTGCGGCTGTATCCAGACGGATCTGCCCGCTATCGTCGATTCGTACTGTTCTATCGTCCTGATTGAACGCGGCAAATCCTCCAGGTCCAGATATGGAACGGTCGCCTCAGCTTCCGGGGTGTCCCCACCGTTCTCAAAATCACTGAACCGCTTGTAACGCTCCTGCAACGCACGGAACTGTTTTTTATCCATAGACGCACGGATCGTGTCAAGCTGTCTGTCCAATTGAGCCTTCTGTTTGGAGACATGCTCCGTATCGGGTACGACGGTCAGCAAACAGCGATGCGGGTTGTCCACGATATGTTCCGCAATCCACTTTTCAAAGTAGCCCAGCGAAGGATCGGAGGCGGCGTCCGCCTGTTGGTAGGAAGTCTCCACCAACCGTCTTAGGCGGGACAGTGGTTCTCCCGTCCCGATGGTGATGGAAGGGTCTTCGCCCTGGACCCATCCGCGCATAGCACGGCTCATCGCCCTGAAACCATTGGGCAGATTTCCCGATATCTCCTGCTGGCGAAATTCCTGGCGCTTCAACGCCGCCTCAACTTCCCCCCGGGCGATGCCTCCGGTCGCCAGCGATCCGAGCGTTTCCAACAGAAAGGCTTCAGCCTCCTGCGCACGCTCAGGGTCGATTCCCTTATACCCGACCACGAAAGGCATCTGTCGAAAATCGGCGCTCATGCCGCTTTCCGGCGAAAGGTCGGTACCGATATGGGATTCAATGATAGCCTTGTACAATGGAGCGCCGGGATTTCCCAGCAAAATATCGACCAACGTCGAAAGCGTCGTCAACTCCAACGGGTCTTCGCTCCGGGCAGTCGCCCAACTCAGCGTAACTGAAGCCTGGCCTGTCCGATCAGAAGAACTTTCCGCGGTCGTTTCACAAGGGCTCGTCACCACCAGTTGCCGGGGACCTTTCCATTGCTCCGCCAACGGAGATGGACCGATTCCTCCAAGGTTGGAATATCGTCCCAGATATTCATTCTCTAGAAATTCCAGCCTGACGCCAGGTTCTAGGGCACCATACAAAAACAGCCGGCAATTGGATGGATGATAGTGCTGGGCGTAGAACGACTTGAACTGCGCATAGTCAAGCTTCACAATCTGGACGGGGTCGCCGCCAGATTCATAGACATACGGAGTATCCGGGAACAAAGAACGGACGGAATAGCGGCCTACAATCGAATCATGGTCAGCCCCGTCTCCAAGCATTTCGTTGAAGACGACACCTTCGTAACGCAACGAACCGTCATCTCCCGGTACCAGCCGTATTCCTTCCTGCCAGAAGGTTTCCTCTCTGAGCAACGGGTCGAATACCGCATCGGTATACACATCGAATAGATTGTCAAAATCCTTGCGAAGCGGACTTGCCGCCGGATAAATGGTCCTGTCGGCGTAGGTCATCGCATTCATGAATGTGTTGGTACTGCCTTTCAGCAACGACATGAACGGATCCCGCACAGGATATTTCCTTGATCCGGCAAGCACGCTATGCTCAATGATATGGGCCACTCCGTTGTCGTTGTACGGCGGTGTCCTGAACGCATAGGCGAAGAACAACTCGGTATCGTCGTTCACCACTTGGTAGACTTCCATACCAGTCAGTTCATGCCTGAACAGATAGCCAGTTCCGTTATAGTCGGGCAACTCGTCAATCGACACGAGAATAAATCCAAAAAGGATATCTCCACAGCGCAATTCCTTGACCGGGATTCCTGATTCTTCGCTCACAGCGTTTCCTCCATGCGTCCCAAACGGCGTCTTGCGCATTTGGATGAACAAAACTTACCACGCAGGGCATCGATTGACAACCCCGGTGTTCTTTTCTACTTTAAGGATGCGGCGGAGGTGTGACGGAGATACTCCGATGAAGTGCGAAACGAAGGATGATATTGAAACACTATCCCGGTATCATGCTCTTTGGAGACACACTGGCGGCATATGAAACAGAGGAGGCATCATGTACTATATAGGAGCGCATGTCAGCGCGGCGGGTGGACCGGAAAAGGCGGTGGCGAACGCAAAGGCCATAGGGGCTACGGCGTTCGCTCTCTTCACAAAGAACCAGAAGGTATGGACGGCGCCGCCGCTTACGGACGAAACAGCGAGGGTGTTTATCAACGCATGCGTCGAACAAGGCTATGCCGCCGCGCAGATATTGCCCCACGACAGCTATCTCATCAACCTAGCGAACCCGGACCCCGGCAAACGGAGAGTCAGTGTCGAGGCGTTCATCGAGGAAATGAAACGTGTCTCGCGGCTCGGATTGGACAGGCTCAATTTTCATCCGGGGGCGCACCTCAACCAGGTACTGCCGGAAGTAGGGCTGGCTTTTGTAGCGGAGGCGCTGGATGAAGCGGTAGAACGTGTCCCGGGGGTCCGTCCAGTAATCGAGACCACCGCGGGGCAGGGGTCGAGCCTAGGGGCGACTTTTGAACAGATTGCGGACATCATCGGCCAGATGAAGCGAAGCGATCAGGTGGGAGTCTGCATCGATACCTGCCATATCTTCGCCGCCGGATATGATATTCGCACCGAGCGGGCCTTCGTCGAAACCATGGAGCGTTTCGCGAAGACAATCGGGTTCGACAAACTGATGGGAATGCATCTCAACGATGCAAAAAGTCAGCTGGGCAGCCATGTGGATCGTCATGATAGTCTAGGGCAAGGCAATATCGGCTGGGAACCTTTCAGGCTGATCATGCAAGACAAGAGGTTTGAAGGCATACCGTTGATTCTTGAGACGATCGACAGTACGCTCTGGCCTCAAGAGATACAGACACTCTCTGATTTCATCATCACCCAATAAGGACCTGAACATGAAACCTTTGCTTGAAAACATACATTATCCGATGCTTTTCGGACATCGGGGATATTCAGCCGTCGCACCGGAAAACACCCTTGAGTCCTTCCAGATGTGTGTGGACAGGGGAATTCCCGGCGTAGAGCTGGACGTGCATCTCTGCAAAACCGGAGAACTTGTCGTCGTCCATGATTCAAACCTGAAACGGGTCAGCGGACAGGATGTCGTAGTGGAAAACCTGACGTTCGGGGAACTGCGGGCGCTTGACGTAGGAAGCCACAAGGACGCGAAATACAGAGGGGCGCAAATTCCGTTGTTGAGCGAGCTGTTCGAGCAATGCGGAGGCAAGCTCTACTACGACATAGAACTGAAATGCCAGAGCCCGAAGGATACCGGCCTGGCGTTGCAAACGTGGAAGACAATCAAAGGATTCGGGATGGAAAAGCGATGCCTGATCAGTTCCTTCAATCCGTTCACCATCAGGACGTTCAACACGGTCAGCAAAGGGGCGTTGCCCACGGCGGTTATTTTCGCGGATGATGATGGTGTCCCCTGGATTTTCCGTCACGGCTGGGGACGCCATATTGCGAAATGTACATACCTGAAACCCGATTTTCATCAAGTGGATGAACGCATGTTCACGAAGTTCCATGGACGCCGCGGATATCCGATCATGGTCTGGACCGTCAACAAGGCGCAGGATTGCGAACGCCTGCTGAGACTTGGGGTGGAAGGAATCATCAGCAACAATCCGGGCGACTTTCTTGCTCTGGTCGGACAGGACGGCGCTGACTTCTGTTCTTGATATAATTAAGCGGCTCAACAACAGAAGACAAGCAAGAAGAAAGCGGCCTTGCGGTCGCTTTCTTCATCTATATAGGAATATGGCTACTTAATTCCAATCCGGCGCCAACAGGAAGTCCCGGATGTTTCTATGCTTGATCCCGTCCCGGCTCATATCCAGTTCGTCCAGTGAAACGACATACTTGGGAAAGTTATCCCTGATCGTGGCGTAAACGCCAAACTCACGGGCGACCGTTTCTTCACTTGCCAGCAAATAGGCCACCTGCACATAGAGCTTTTGATTCCGATTTTCACAAACGAAGTCGATCTCCTTATCGCCAGATTTACCCACCGTCACCTTATAGCCACGCCGCAACAGCTCCATGAACACGATGTTTTCCAGTATGGGATTCACGTCGCGCATATTGCCGCCGTATACGGCTTCGCGGATTCCGTGATCGGCAATATAGTATTTTTCATTTGTGGTTAGAATTTGTTTGCCCTGCAAGTCCTGTCGCTTGACCTGATAGAACAGGTAAGCGTCCACGCAGTATTTGATGTAGTTGAGTATGGTTTCCCCGGAGGCGGTGCGCTGTTCGTTCTTGATAAACTTTGCAAGTGAGGTAGCCGAGAAAGTCGTGCCGACGTTCGCCATCACATAAGCGATGATTCGCTCCAACAAATCAACGTCCCTTACGCTGTTGCGCTTTACGATGTCCTTTATCTCTGCGGAAGAAAACAGGTCGGTCAAATACTGCCGGCAAGGTTCCTGCTCGTACCGCAGGTTGGCAAGGTACGGCATCCCGCCGCTGACAAGGTACTTTTGAAAACAGGCGGCGGGCGTTGCCTGCGGGTCGATAGACGCATACAGCTCCAAAAACTCCACAAAAGAGAACGGATAGATCACAAACTCCACATACCGCCCGCCAAGATAGGTCGCCAATTCCCCGGACATCAGCTTTGCATTGGAACCGGTGATGTAGATGTCGCAGTCAATGTCTGCACGAAGGGAACTGACGCACTTTTCCCAAGCCTTCACCTCCTGGATTTCATCAAAAAACAGGTACGCCTTTCCATCAATCTCCGCCGCTCGCTTCATCACTTCATCATGTAGGGCCGTCGCCGTGCAAAGGTGCGCATACCCCATTTTTTCAAAGTTATATGCAATAAATCGGCTTTCATCCACGCCGGACGCTTTCAATTCATCCTGTATCAGTTCCAACATAACCGATTTGCCGCTGCGTCTGATACCGGTCATCACCTTAATGAGTTCATCGCCGATAAACGGGCGAATCCGGCTCATGTACATCTCACGTCTGATCATCGCCGTGAACGCCTCCTTTCCTGTACTTACTCATAGTAAGCCACATTTACGATGGAAATTCAACGTGCAAATTACAAATTTATCGGTTATATCGAATAAAATTGTCCTATTAATATGAAACGACAAATATATCAATGATTGTTTGTTATTCGCCTGGGCTTCCGAACGCCCCTGTCTGCGGTCAGCGTTGGTTTCCGTCACAAAGTCAGCAATGATAACGGGCATGATGACAAAAGCTACCCGATGCGGAAGTCTTTGACCAGTTTTCCGGCCAGCTCTCTCCGTTCCGGAGAAGCATTGTTCTTCTTCGTCATGAATAGCTCCTGAACATTGTCATTGTACTATGTCCAGGAGCTATCGCCGGATTTTACACAAAACTATTTACGGTATCGCGAGTTACCTCGAAATCGACATATGGAGCTTACCGTTGCGACCGTATCGCCGACCGACAGTTTCCGTGGGTGCGTGCGTCGATTTCAACAGGGAGAACTCCTTCTTGTACGGTTGTAGGACGGACGCGCCCCGCCCGCGACAAGCCCAAGACCTCTCGGCGGCATGGTCAATACATCACATCATCGAGCAGACTGGAAGCGACTAGGCCGAACCTTCTGAATGCTTCGTCGGAAGCCACCTCCAAGTTCTCACCCCAGACCGCGATACGGATATCATCGGTTTTCTTGACGACTGACGCATCAGAAAGGACAAGCAACGAGACGGAACCATTGACCAGAACCATCTGCCCGCCATCCATGGGGAGGACATCTGAGACCCCGCCGCGACCATAGATGATATACCGATATCCAGGATACCGGCGGCGCATCTCAATAAAGAAATCCTCTTCGTCCTGCTCGGAGGAAAAAACGGAAGTCAGTTCGACCCCATCATATCCAAATTCCTCCACAAGCATGTCTGTAGCGATCATAGAATCACGAAGGGCTCCCTGCAAGGAAAACTCCATGATATCCACGACAACGCCCGCCTTGGCGACATCCGAGACACGGCTGTAGGAGAAACGTTCGACGGATTTTTCCACAGCGGCCTTCAGACCGGCCACAGCTTCCGTTCCGGCGGCCCGTTCCAATCTGGCGATATCTTCGGATATATCAATCGAAAAGCTCACCTCTCCCGTCCCTACCATACCAGGATTCGTAGGAACGAACTGAAAGGTCCCGCTGGTAGCGGTATTGAAGGACACATGGTCGACATACGGCTCCCCCATGCCATTGCGGGCATTGAAATAGGCCGTCACCATGGCACCCATTACCTTAGGAGGAAGCAATCGGCTGGTTCTGCGAACGGTCACGGTACAGGACGGCTCTTCACTACGAATTCGGGAGACTGTTATACGGAGGGCGGAGACAAAGGATTCTACCTTACTCATCAACGTATCGAACTGATACGCTACATTCTCCACATACCCCTCGTTCGCCACAAGGGCGGCGTCCACATACAACGAGATGGCTTCAAGATCCCGATTGTGGCGATAGGCGAGATCCGCTTTTGAAAGAATCAAAGCGATCTCATCCTGGCGCGCAAGCATCGCGTCATAGGCGGCGGTCCTTGCCAGAACCAATTGGTCAGCATCGACCGCGGCGAGCAGATGCACTACTTCCTGTCCATTCTCACTTTTTTCATGCTCCTGCGTGATGCGGAGGCGCAGGGAACTGATGGCGTCGGTCGTACTCAGCTCACGATAATACTGCGCCGTAACATCTTCACCGATATACGTAGAAATCTGGGAAAGTATATCCTCATACGCTAGTAATTTCGCATTGAAGGCGTTCGATGCGATACCTTGCCCGACGAAAGCCCGCTGGGAATTGGATACCTGCGGCTCATAGACCCAGGCAGGAACGCCCTCCATGCCGGAACGGACCAACGTGGAAATAGAAGAACACCCGACCAGCAATACGGTCATGGAAATCAACAGGAGACAAACGGCTTGACGATATATACGGTGTTCTTTCATGCAGCTCCTTCTAGGGAAAGCAAACTATGTGGAGATGTATCACCAGCTGAAAACTACGGACGGCGCTATTGTAAGCGTCGCCAACCGGTGATATTGAACCTTGCCTGCGTCGACCTTGGCCCAATACTGGCTCCCGAAGCCAACTCCCCAGCCCCAATGGACGGACGGGGTATGCCGATACCAGACCTCCCACTCGCCTCCGAAAATAAATACCGTGTCAGTCTGGTCAAAGGGAATCCTTGCGCCAAACCCGACCAGGCATGCAGCTCCAATCGAAGCGTCTTCTATCAAAGTGAAGGAAGTATCGAACAAGCCCCCAAGTGGAACATCGACCTGCATGCCGCCCATGGCGTACACCGAAAGCCCCTGCAACGTCATCGTCGGGGGCTTTGAAATTTCAAGACAAAGCCCTGCCTTCATGACCGGCGCCCAAGGATACCAGCCCATGGAACGCATCGCCGAGAATTCAGCACCGACGCCAAACAGACCGGAAGCGACGACAGTGACGGGAAACTCTATCGTACCGGTCCAGTTCGGTCCCGGCGACAACGGCATCCCCGGCTGAGGGTTACGGACGTATACAGGATCGTAAGCCGCGACGGTTCTCCCCTCATATGGGATGATGTCGTTCACAACGACAAGCGCCTCGGACTTGCTGGAGACGCCTTGCACCAGCAGGCGGTCCCCTTTCTTCACCGGCAGGCTGTTTTCATCAACCCAAGAAGAAAGGCTATTTCTCCATACGTAGTCCAGCGTCAGTCCGTCTGATTCTATCGGCAGCAGATCCAGCGCGTCATACCGTAGCTGCGCAGTCACCACGGAAGACAGTTCCCTGGCTATTTCCTTTAGGTTCTTTCCAAGAACGGCGACTCCTGTCGTAAAGCTTTCCCCGCCATAAGAAAGCCTGAGCCAGGCTGTGAACCGAATCTGAGGCTCGAAGGTAATCATATCCAACTTGGGATCGCCCAGAGTCGTTTCCACAGGGCCGGATGCCTCAACGGAGAAATCCACACGGCTTTCCAAACTCCGGCGGACACCTTTTTCCACCGCGTCAAGCAATAGCAAGTCAGTTTCAGGATCTCCAGTAGAACCGGACAGCGACATGGACAGTCCTGTCGCCTGAGGAAACGTACCCGCCGACAGACAGACCGTCATGAACAGGAATGCCGCAAGTCCGAATAACAAACGGCGGCGCATCAGCGAACCTTCGTCCATTGGGCGATAATGCCAAGGACCAAGCGCACAGAATCCTTCATGGCGGGAAGCGCCGTCCATTCATAGCGGCTGTGCAGGTTGTGCCCGCCGGTAAACAGGTTTGGACAGGGAACGCCTTTTTCAGCGAGCCGGGCCCCGTCGGTACCTCCACGGATGATCGATTCGAACAATGGCATGCCCAATTCCTTTCCCGCATCGTATATCGCGGAGATGACCTCTGGATGTTCCTTCGCGGAGCCTGCCATATTGTAATAGATGATTTTCGAATCAACGGTGCAAGAACCTCCGACGAACAGCCCTTCCAGGGTCTTGCCCAACTGCTCAAGGACGGAAATCCGTCTTTTCAGGTTATCCAGGTCGAAGTCCCTGAGATATACTGTAAGATCAAGTTCGGTAGCGTTGCCGGCAATTTCCTGAGCGCAATAATAGCCATATCTCCCGTCAGTGGCTTCTGGGCTTTCCGCCTGCGGCAATGCCTGCACAAAGGCGGCGGCCATCGTCAAAGCATTCACCATCCTGCCCCGCGCCGCGCCAAGATGGGCGGCGATTCCTGAAAAATGAACCTGTACGGTCGCGGCGTTGAAACACTCAGTTTCGATTTCATACCGGCAACCTCCGTCAACCGTGTAGCAAGCCTTCGAGCGGAGCGAATCATAGGGGAAATAATCCATGCCGGCACCAGTTTCCTCATCCGGTGTAAAGATGATTTCGACTGGCCCGTGCTGAATGTCAGGATGATCCAGCAAATATTTCACCGCGGTCATGATTTCCGCGACGCCTGCCTTGTCATCGCCGCCCAGCAACGTGTCGCCGTCAGTGACGACAATCGTCTCACCTATGTATTTGGCAAGCTCAGGATTGGCGGCGGCCATGGTGACCTCAGCATTCAGAGCAATGTCCCGCCCGTCATAGGAGTCGATGACATGTGGTTTGACGCCGTTTCCCATGACATCGTCGGCAGTATCGACATGAGCCATGAAACCGATAGTCGGAACGCCGTCGACGTTTCCAGGCAACAATGCGAGGAGATAACCTTTGTCATCCAACGACACCTCACTCAATCCAAAACCCTTCAGTTCCGCTTCCAGCATCCGCAAAAGGTCCCATTGTCCAGCGGTAGAGGGATGATTTCCTTCCAACGCATGGGGATCGCTCATAGTGTCGACCTTCACATACCGGATGAACCTCTGAAGGAGTTCATCTCCGCATATCGCATAGTCTTTCATCTTCGGCTCCTTGTTTTCCAAAACCTGACCGTAGCACGGAAAGGATCATGCTACATATTATTCCACAAACACAGGCTGTCGGCAAGGAGCAGAAACGGAAAGACTCAGAACTTGAAAACCAACGCAGTCTTCAGCACTGTACTGGGGACGGCATACACTATTTCAGCCAGGCTTTTGCAGCACAAGGCCGGGAAGGTGCCGGACGACCATAGGACAAATCATGCAATTCGCCGTCCGGCCCTCCCCTTTCAGATCGCCTTTGTCTCGCGTCAGGCATTGAAGTTGTAGGTCTTGAGCATCGGCTTAACCATATCGATGACATTATAGATCGCAAATATACCGAGAATGATGCCAGTGACTATCGGCCCTCGTTTCAACGTCGCCCCCATCGCAATGACCGAAGCGGCCAGCGCATAGGCGGTCTCCGGTTCCGTCGTCACCGATTTCAACCAATCCTCAAACGCGACATCCTTGTCCATATCGAACTCATAGTACCGCCAGATGGACATGATCGTCGTTGCGACTATCCCGGCAGCGATGGCAATCGCTGCCGCCGCGGTAATCTTGCCCCAGAACACGAGGTTTGGGATACAGGCATAGACGATACCTGCGACCAGCAGGACGATGGTACGTGTCACCAGCTTCTGCATGTCTTTCATGAACGCCGGACGCTGATGAGGGGGAAGCGCCCGAGCCATCTCATCCCCTTTTGCCAGCATCAGAGACCTCGCCTCCGACAGCTTGCCCTCCAGAACTGAGAATTCATCGGCGGGCAACAGCGTCCGTGCATAATCGACGACCATCCGGGCGTCCTCAGTAGTGGCCACCGCATACCCGAATTCCAGATAGTCCCGGCCAGATTGCTCCAGCAACGTACTATCAACGACAGCACGACCGTCCATCTCCATCGACCGCAATGCGCGGGATACCTCGCCGGACAGCTCTTCGTCGAGGTACGGAAGGACAACTTCCAGCTGCTCGTCGATCACCCTGGACATGGTAGGCAGCAGATCCCTGTCGGATACCTTCGGTACTTCCGAGCGGTTCCAGTTCAGATTGCATCCTGACAGGGGGATGATCAGAATCAGACATACAAGTTTTTCCGTCAGCCGTTTCGTGGCAAGAAAACGTTTCATGCTTTTTCTCCTTTTCATTGTGACATACTGTATTTTTCCAACCCCATCACCTGGGATTGTAAGGAATCCTCATAAAATCCCATCCAATGGTTAGTGAAAAACGCAGGGGGCGGATACCCGGCAACAACTCACGGATCGCAGCGTATTCAACCTCAAACCCTCCTGAGGGGTCGCGGATGATCAACGCGGGCTCGATGTACAGGCCTTCATAGACATGCCAGGTCCACCCCAGCAGGACTTCGTTGAGAAAATGCAATGGTTCAGCGGGGCGCTCCCGTCCAGCCAGCATTCCAAGTTGAACCAGAGCCACGGAAATGAACGGACCTTCCCCCCAAGGATGGTAGTCAAGGAATACCCCGAAATCGAACAACATGACGGAGACGTCCCCCCGGTTCATGCAAAACGTAAGCGGCAGCCGAAGGCCGAACCCCGGTGACAATCTGAGATTGAAGGTCATACGAGCCTGCAACTGTTTCGTCCAAATAGCGTCAAGCATGGAAGCATCCACGCCGACACCAAGAACGATGTCTCCAGAACCAGACATGCCAGTCTGTCCATCGGCTGAGGCTCCGATAGCGACCATCGAAAAAAGAGCCATACTGATCAAGACAATGATTCGTTTCCGCATTGGAGCCTCCCGGCATGTTTCGACCATATCATCGGGAGAACGACAATTCTATCCGCTATATAGCATACGCTGACTAGCATACGTTGGATGACATACGCTCATTGAGGTATATACATGCGAGAATCGCCGTGCGATACTGTAAGGACCTTCATGGTTGCAGTGTGGGTTGTCACTATGAAGGTTTTTACAAAGAATTACCAAATATTATATTTAAAGATATGGATGAGGCTCAACGACAGGAAAAAAGGTAGTACCCCTAAGTTTTTTCGGAATCAGTCCAATACACCCTATGATGGAGAAACTTACAGAAACAGAAACCATTAAGAGCATACACAGGATGGTATGAGAAATCTTTCATATTGGTGATTATTGGATTGTGATCTTTAAAGTATGAGAAGAGAATTAAAAGGATCTGTTTGCAAACTAGCCAATGAGGAAAAATGAGTCTATGAAAGAAAATCAGACCACTGAATTTAAATCGAAACTGAATGATAAATGTTTCAGGACTTGTTGCGCCTTTGCAAATACTGATGGAGGAAAACTTTATCTAGGATATGACGATGATGGAAACCTTACGGGTCTTGTCGATACAAAAGATTCAATTACAGACCTGCCCAATACGCTTAGGAATAAGCTTGATCTCTATGTGAGTATCTACGCATGTAGCCAAGATGGTAAGGATTATGTGGAAATTACCATACCCAAGGTTGATCATCCTATTTTCTACGAAGGTAAGATATATGTTCGTGTGGGATCTACAAACCAGCTTCTTGAAGGAAATGATCTCATTGAATTCATTCTTAGAAAAAGCAAAGGCTCTTGGGATGATGTTACGGTTGATGCTGTTTCATTGGATGATCTTGACGAGGAAAGCTTCAGGATTTTCAGAACGGAAGGACTGAAGAACAAGAGAATATCAGAAGAAGACGCAGGACTTGACCAGGTAAAGCTTCTTGAGAAGATGTCTCTCATCAGAAACGGGAAGCTCACAAGAGCAACTGTCCTTCTCTTTTATTCACATCCTGAGTATTTCTTTTCTGGCGCTCATATCAAGCTTGGTTATTTCAATGATGATGGATTATTGAGATATCAGGACGAACTATATGGCTCGCTGTTGTCCCTCGCTAAAAAAATTGAAGAAATACTTGTCCTAAAGTACATGTATGCAACAATCGACTATGATGGATTGACTAGAGTGGAAACTCTTCCATATGCAAGGGAAGCAATCAGAGAAGGTATTCTCAATGCTCTGATGCATAACAACTATATGTCAGCCCAGCCGATCGCAATAAGGGTTTCCCCTAGGGAACTTCGGATTAGCAATATGTGCATCTTTCCTTCTGGCTGGACAGAAAAAACGCTGTTTTCAATCCATGAATCAAGACAGCTCAATCCAAATGTAGCCGCAGGATTCTTCCGGGCAGGTATGGTTGAGCGTTTCGGCTCAGGTATCAGAAAGATCCTTGATTTCTCCAAAACAAATGGAAATCCAAAACCAAGCTACACAATCTACCCGGAGATGATCACACTCAATATGCCCTCTAGACCAGAAAACATAAAACTGGCACTGAACAATGATGGCACTGTAAATGGCACTGTAAATGACACTGTAAATGGCACTGTAAAAGCCAAGATAGACAAACTCTCGGAACGAGAGAAACAGATCCTCAACATTCTTGAAAGGAACCAACACGTAACGCTATCAGAAATAAGTGCGGTAATCGGAGTTTCAAGAAGAACTGTCAATAGGGATATCATAAAGCTGAAGGCTGAAGAGCTTCTGACAAGAGAGGGTTCTGACAAACAAGGCAGATGGACAATCATCAAAGAGGTGGGCGACTAAATGGAAGAGAAGTGGAAAGATGATAAAATTTCTCGACCTAAGACAGGAAGATGAAAGGGAACTATCCGAACATCAACCGCCCGTTAGCGACGCATGCGCTTGTTCCCATGTTTTTTCGGAACGGTTAGTTCTTCATCGGTATCGGTGTCTTTGGATTCATCGGACACCCCGGAGGTCAGAACTTCGGAAAAAGACTTGGCTTTCGTAGCGGGACCTTCTACATCGACGGATACGCCGAATCCAGGAGAAACATCGGGCACGGAATCCCATCCCAACGCCTTGATGATTTCCGCCTTGCGTTTGAGGGCCTTCCTACAGATAAACTTCGCCTCACCACCATCCTCAAGATAAAGTATCAGTCCCTTGCGGATGGATATGATCGCTCCTGTTCCTATACTGGATATATCGCCAACGGGAATTGACCAAACTTCCTTGCAATGACGTCCTGAAGTGCGTTCTTTACCATCAACACGCTTATATAACGTTACGTTGGAACTATCGATAACGAGACGACCTCGCACTAAATCATCATCAGATATGATCGGCGTCTGGCCGACAAACAAGGAAAAGCCCACTGGCTTCCCCGTTTCTTGCTCGACTTCTTTGGCCGATACCCAATAGGACGTGAAATAAAAGGCCACGACCAACAGCCCCATCAGGACGAACAGTCCCCAATACAGCACTGCGCCGAAAGGGAGACCATATATAGCGGGACGAAAAAAGACGACGACAGCGAAGGATGCCATCAACAATAGCTTGATCAACGATTTCATGCCATGACTATAGCAGATGGAACATGGAATGTCATCAGACCCGGCGTTTGCAGGCAAAACCGGAAACGTTCAATGCGAATACCGCTACCGTTCTTGCCATGGCCTCGTCAAAGACAAAATCCTTACCGCTCTGGTGCAGCATCAGACTTCGCAATGCGGCTATTTTGTCCGCGGGGTCTTCCAAAAACTCCACAATTCCGTTTCCAACCAAGGATGAGTAGCGATATCCGTATCTGCATGGAACCTCCGCACTGATCAATTCATGGCCGCAGTCCATCTCGAATCCGACTTTCGGGCAAGCCCTGAGCAAATCAAGTTTCTTTCCCTCGCATGCACTGTGGAAATAAAGCGTCAGCCCGCCATCATACCGGTACCCAAAATTGAGCGGCAGGACATAGATGGAATCTCCGTCTCTCATTCCGAGACGGCAGACCTTGCAGGAATCAAGAATCCGCAGGATTTCGGATCGGGTGGTTATCTCGCGGTCACTTCTACGCATCGCATCTCCTTCTCGTATCTTCTCGTATCTTGTTGTGGCTACTGCGTTACTCCGGCACTCACATAGTTGTACTATGCTCGTTATGTCGTTCCTTGTATCCGCAACAATCTACTTCGCATATTTCTCGGCCTTGCAAACGTGGTGTCGCCACCCCGTGCATTCACGTAGTCGTATATGCTCAATGCCCAGAAATCAACAGGCAGGACGGAACGGGCCGTTCCATTTCTTCGTTCGTCTCCCGCCGCCGGTCAGATATCTTCAATAGACGGCGACCGTCCGAAACAATCTGGGCGGAACCTCCGCCATCAAGGTTTACCAGATTCTGAATACCCGTCCTATCGCAATACCTGGCGAATCCAGGGAGAACGCATCCAGGACTCTCCTCACCCTTCCGATACCCCAGCTTGCCAGCTCCCTCCGCCCATATGAGCAGAGGCTCGCCATCCCGGACGCCGATCCCCATCCTTGCGGCTGGAACACTGTCATACGGCAAGGAAAATACAGTCGGAGGATACGCCACCCCCTTTCCTTCGTAGAATGGACAACGGTGATAGTCGATCAACATGCCGTCATCGACCATCGCGGGCCCTACCTGGACGCCGAACGCACAGTCCTCCATATCTCGGTAGGCCACTGACGCATCATCAATATCGATCTTCTCATTGATTTGGATGATGAATCCCGCCATCGGCACTACGGCGGTTCCTCCCGGCTTTACCGCGACGACACGGTTATTCACGACCAGCACCGCCACACCGTCACAAGGAGGAGTAACCCGGCATTCAGGTCTGGAATAGAACCAACAATTCAGACCGTCCCGGTATTCCCGGCCATCAATCACGACACGAAGGTCCGTCACATCGGGAAATCCTATCCTCGCCCGTCCCCGCCGATCGACAAGAAGCGCCTCACGATGGTTCAGCGGAGGCTGCGTGACAACGCCGTCCTTCACCGCCAGACCGAACGGAACGCCAAGAACATCATACGGAGACTCCAAGTCGGAAACCTCCATCAAAAAGAAATGGGCGTTGCTCACCACTGTGGAAGCCCCCGTCCTGATACGACGGTTTTCCTCAATCCGGCTCGGAAAATCAATCAAGGACGAAACCGGCAGATATAGCAGCGACTCCGCCGCACCTTGCGCCAGCACAAGGTATCCGGCGACAGACAAGAGATGGAAAAAGTCATCGACCGCGGGATCGGCGGAATACAGGCCACCTTCACGGGCCGTCACGACGCCGCAGGCCATCAAACGTGATACATGATGCGCCACCAACGCCTGCCGGTCGTAGAAAACTCCATCTTCAGTCCTTGCAACAAATGAAACGGGAACGGGGATATCCTCCGGCACATGGCAAAAGCACAAGGTCCCGTATCGCCGGGGAGCCTTCGGGATGATGAAAGTCCTGTACAATGCGGCCAGCGAAGCGACAGCCTCCGGCGTGCAATGACCGGAAACGAACGAAACATCATCCCAAGAAAAACCGGAGACGACCTCATAGTTCTGGACTTCTCCAGATGAATATGCGTCGGTGACGACCTGTCGCTCCATAGGCTCTATTTCTTCTTCGCCGCGGGCTGTTCGGCGGAAACCTTTTCCCGTTGCTGGTCCTCGTCGCTGAACATGTTGATCAACAACCTCGCGCCCATCATGTCGGGACTCTCCATGGTCTTCAGACTATCCGCGAACTCCTGGAAATCAGCCAACGTCTCTGTAATCATCAGACGCACGAAGGATTCATCCTGCTGTTTGGCCGAAAGGGTGAGCTTCGTCCCGTTGATGACAGCCATGGTGACAATCGTTTCATCCTGCCGAATCTGCCAAGCGGGATTGACACCTTCCAGGGAAGTAATGAAATACCCTTCGCCACGGAATCCGTCGGCCAGCGAACGTCTGACGAAATCAACAGCCCTGCGGTTGGGGAAATCCAGCTCAATGGTAATAATATCGGGCACTTCCTTGACGGCGAGAGACTTCTTGTAGCCGCTGCCGCCTTTAAAAGTAGCTACCAGCAATGGAGGGGCCGCAAGGCTGGCCAACAACATCGTCATGACGGCGACACCGAACATGTCAGGACCGATCGCACCGGAAGCAAGACCGAGACCGGCGACAATCAACGTCACTTCGCCGCGAGGAAGCATGCCGGCGCCGATACGAAGCGCACCATGCAGGTTGAACCCTACCAACAAGGAAGGGGCGCCGCAGCCGATGAGCTTGCCGATGAATGCGATCAATGCGAAGAGAATGCCGAAACCAAGCACTGACTTCATGGCGCCGAAATCGACCATCATGCCCATGACGGCGAAAAAAACAGGGACGAAATATTCGCTGACCGCCTTCGTCCGCTCACTGATTTCATGGGCGACATCGGTCTGGGACAGCGAAAGGCCGGTAATATAAGCGCCGATGATCATGGCGAGCCCAGCCATCTCGGATAGCCCGGCGAGCAGCAGCGCGATACCGAACGACACTTCCGCCACGATCCCTATGGAACGGATCCGTTTCATCCCCTTGGTAAAGCGAGGCGCGAGCAGGATGCCGACGACCATGCACAGAGCCCAGAAACCGACCGCCTTCAACGCGACCAGGCCGATACCGCTCCAAGCGATGGAACCGCCGTTCATCTCTACCGTGGAGATACCGACGACCACGGACAACAACACGATGCTGATTACATCATCCAATACTGCGGCGGCAAGGATGGTGACACCCTCGGGCGTTGATATCTTTTTGTTTTCACTCAAAATACGTGCGGTGATGCCAATGGAGGTCGCCGTACAGACAGTACCTAGGAACAACGCTTCAGGATCCATGATCGAATGGACTTCCGGATGAAGCAGTACCGTGATTCCAGCGCCCAGCAGGAATGAGATAATTACGCCGCCAAAGCCGACGACCGTAGCTTTTCCGCTGAATTTGAGAAAGGTGGGAAGATCGGTTTCAAGACCGGAGTTGAACAACAGGAAAATGGAGCCCAAGGTGGAAATCCCGTACAGCTGCACGGAAACGGGGACGGAGGAACCGGCCATTACAGGAAACAGCGGGCCGATTCCTGGCAAGGGAATGGCGCCAAGGACATATGGCCCTATGAGCATACCGGCGACAAGCTCCCCCAGCACTTTCGGCTGCTTGAGCTTCTTGGAAAAAAAAGTACCGCAGAACTTCGTGGCGATGATAATCACCCCAAGCTGAAGTACCAGAATCATCATTTCATGAGACATGACGTCCTCCCCAGACGTTGTAATGAAGAAAAACCGCTCAGCAAACGGGGATGTAGATGGAATCGAAGCATAACCTTACGCGACGGCGGCTTTCGTTCAGACGAACGAGACCTACCCTCCCTTCCTGATCGGGAAGGATAGTTTCCATATCGAACCAGCCTACAGGCCGAAAACGGACAATATGTCGGAAACGCTCTTGGCGCCGACCAGCCGCTCCCTGGCTTCAGGGGTCTTGATCACCATGCTGATCTCCGCAAGGAACTGCACATGCGGCCCCACCCGGTCATACGGGGAAAGCGTCATGATGAATATCTTGCTCGGCTCACCGTCCAAAGACTGGAAATCGACCCCTTCGGGCTTGATACCGATGCAGGCGACAAGATCCTTAACAGCTTTCGTCTTGGCATGGGGAATGGCGACGCCATGCTGAATTCCAGTGGACATGGTCTTTTCCCGTTCCATCATGTCATGATACGCCAGTTCGGCGTCCTGAACCTTGCCGTTCTCGACCAGCAGGGCAAGCAATTCCTTGATCACTTCTTGTTTTGTAGTCCCATCGAGATGGACCTTCACCAATGTAGGTGAGAGAATGTTTTTTAGTTTCATATCTTGAATATACCCATTTTTCTTTTTGGGCACAATGCATCAACGCTGTATCCTTCATCATTCCCGCCAACATTTTCAGTAGAATTCCATGAAGCCGCCAATATACGCCAGCCACGAGCTTCCAGTCCGCCTCAACGGACGAAACAACGCCATTGAAGCCGATATCGGCCGTATTCTGGGCTGGGTGCCGGATTCAATTCGATGGACGAAAGAGCATCGATAGAAACCATGTTCTTGCCATCAGATTCATGGTCGCTGAATCACCGCGGAGTTTTTTACGCATGGTGATGGGTGGAGGCAAAGCCATGACACGAAAAAATGAAATTTCGATGATGATCATCGCACTCGCGGTGATCGCGCTGATTCTCTGCCCTTCATGCGCAGAGGATCCCACGACGGCCACGTTGAAACTACAGCTCTCGACCACCGATACAGCAGGCAGGTCGATAGTACCTTCAGGCGTCCCACTCGATGTGACAAAATACATCGTATCAGGACAAGGCCCGCAAGGAAGCACGTTCAATGTGGAAAGCAAGAACGCGGCGCTGTCCATAGAAGGACTGCTGATAGGTTCCTGGAACCTCACCGCAATAGGGCGGAACAGCAACGGGATAGACCTGATACAGGGTTCGACGACCTTCCAGCTGACGCCATCTCCTGCTACCGCAACGATCACGCTGAACCAACTGATGGGAAAAGGCACTATGAGAATCCATTTCTCCTGGGACGCCAACCGCATACAGTCGCCCCGGCTGGAACTTGAGCTGGCCACCCAAGGCGGGCAACGGACCACCATTAGCCCGACCAGTTGCGACCTGGCGGCGGGAACCGCCGTCTACAGTGCGGAACACGAAGCTGGTTCCTATACGATTCAGGCCAGACTGTACAGCGACGACACCGTAGTGGCTGGCTGCGCGGAGGCCATCAGGATCATCGGCAATAAAGTAACGGAAGGCGCCATCACGCTGGACCTGGACAAATATCCGGACAGCCCTGGGACGCTCAGATTAATCAACAAGCTAGGAACACCTATCGATTGTACAATCACAGGACTGTCCAGCGAGCTTCCGGCAATGGCCTCGACCACCGCGTCACTGGAGATACCGGGAACTTCCGCCGGCGAATCGTTCGCAGTGAAATGGTATCTGGACGGCGTGGAAAAAGGTACAGGCACATCTTTCGTCTTCGTCCCGAAAGCCGGAGAGCATCGGTTGGATGTCGTAGTGCAAGGAGCCATGCTCGCCTCAGCGGGGTCGGCCTGCTACCCTTTTCGCGCTACCGTCACAGGAACCGCGGGCGTTCCGATTCTTGTAGCTGAAATCAACGACGGGACAGGAGGCCTCAACCTTGCCGGAACGACCAGGCTCTCTTTCCTCAGTGATGGAAGGATACTGCTGGGCAATTCCGGGCAGAACACCCTGCAAGTCGCCAGGCTGGTCAGGGACAGCCTCCAGCTGCTTCAATCCTATTCGCATGGCGCCACTCATCACACTAGGGGAATTTCGGACATCCTGCCAGTTCCTGATACAGACCTGGTCGTGACAGCGGAATCCGTTGAACCGGGAGTAACGCTGTACCAGTATGATCCTACGACGAACTCCCTGACAAAGAAATACCATCGAGACGGAACGATAGCGGTGGACAAGGCGTTCACGAAGACAAGTTCGCTATTCTATGACCAAGTTCAGGGCACCGTATTCGTGACCGATCCGCAAGGGTGTTATGCGGCCGGGCAGAAGCCGACCGCGACAAGCGAGAGTGAATGGAAATATGGATGGATGACATGGAAAAGCACCGCGACCATACCGTTCACAAAGGCGACCATGGCCGCCACATCTCCAGGCAACCAGAATCTCGCGGTCATCAGTTCAACGGAAAATTCCATGAAGATCATGGGCCGGAGTCAGAGCGGGGTGTTCGGCATGGCATGCTATCTCGACTACAAGACGTCGGGCGTCACCGGACTTTCTGGTGTCAGAGCGGTTGGGTTCTCCGACGACAGCAACGTCGTCGCCGGATCAGCCAACTTGCTGACCAGATTCTCGTTTATCAGTGGAGGTCAATGGGAACAGACGCAGACCGTCAAGGCCGGCAATCCCGCTACCGTGCGGGCCATGCAGAACGTCGAGCAAATCGTCCTACATCCCACGGGGAAATACCTGTACGTGATTGCCAGCGGTTCAAAGAACGTAAATTGTTTCACAATGAGTTCAGACGGGACGCTCAACCATATCGGGGAGCTTGACTGCGGAACTTTCGTACCGAACCATGGAGCGGTCACTCCGAACGGGGAATATCTTGTACTGGCCTCAGGAATGAGCAATAAGATACTTCTATGTAGACTTCCTAAATAGGAATGTTAATTTGCTAATATATATCAGATGAGATTGAAAAGCCGTCTCTCTCATCTGATCAACATCTCTTTGGCCGGGTCCTTTTATCGGGATCCGGCCTTTCAGTCTCCGTGTCTTGGGGCGATGGGCGATACACGCCAGCAAAACATGCATACTTTTTATGCATTGAGAATCATACGAGGCAAAGATGATACACCACGATCTGACAGGGAAAACGGCCCTTGTATCAGCGCATGGAGAAACCCTGGCCGGACAAATCCGCCCCTTGCGATAATCGCAAAGCTACAGAAGTTCTTCGGAAGGGAAATGCGCAGGGGGCTGTAACGACAGGATTTACGATACCGAAACTGCAAACCACCTGCCAGTATCGATGGATGCCCCCCCCGTAAACGACTGAACCGGAAAACCGGACGGTACGCCCCCCCCAGAATCAGTTCCCATAGAAAAGGCCGCCGTCGTTTCCGACAGCGGCCAATGGATTCTTTACAACGACGAGGCTCAGTGCTTGTAGACCTTCCGCTCCTGATACGTGGTGTGCAGCAGGTGGTGGGACTTCTCGCTCAAAGGTGCGCCGAGATAATCAGCGTAGATCTTCTTGATCGAAGGATTCTGGTGGGAACAACGGAACTCGCTCTCGCGGTCATCCTCGTACAGGCCGTCGATACGCTTCGCGCGAACATCGTCGGTGCTGGCGTACGGCTGTCCGCCGCCGGAAATACAACCGCCACGGCAGGCCATGACCTCGATGAACTCATAAGGGGGCTCCGCGCCAGCTTCGCGGGCGGCACGAATCTCATCCATGATGCTCTTGACGTTGGCCATGCCATGGGCGACAGCCACGCGGACTTTCTTTCCCGCGACCTCGATTTCACCCTTGCGGATTCCATCCATCCCACGGACCGCTTCAATCTCAACGTTCTTCAGCTCTTCTCCGGTAATGGCATAGCATGCGGTTCTGAGAGCCGCCTCCATGACACCGCCGGTGTTGCCGAAAATAGTACCGGCGCCAGCGTATTCACCAATCGGACTGTCGGCAGGTTCGTCTGGCAGATCAACGAAATCAATGCCCGCCGACTTGATCAGCCTCGCCAGCTCGCGGGTGGTGAGAACCAGATCGACATCGTTGAAGCCGGAAGCCTGCATGTTGTCGTCCCTGGAGATCTCAAACTTCTTGGCGGTACAAGGCATGATCGCCACCGAATAGATCTTCGCGGGATCGACCTTGGCGTTCTCCGCGTAGTAGGTCTTGGTGACGGCGCCCTGCATCATCATCGGCGACTTGGCCGTAGAGAAGTTGGGGATCATATCGGGATAGTATTTCTCCATATAATCCGTCCAGGCGGGACAGCAACTGGTGATCTGCGGCAATACGCCGGACCCCTTGGTCAGGCGCTGGACGAGTTCGGTGCCTTCCTCCATGATCGTCAGGTCAGCGGAGAAGTTGGTATCGAACACCTTGTCGGCGCCAAGCCTGCGCAACGCGGTGTATATCTTGCCGGTAGTGATGGTTCCCGCCGGAAGATTGAACGCTTCACCGAGGGCGACACGAACCGCGGGAGCGATCTGAACCACGACATGCTTGTCGGGGTCGGCCACGGCCTTGCGGAACGCCGCGGTCTCATCCTTTTCATAGATCGCGCCAACAGGGCAGTGGGCGGCGCACTGGCCGCACTTGATACAGGGGCTGTCATCCAGCTGGAGCATCGCGGCCGGCGCCATCACGGTACCATCGCCACGACCGATAAATTCAAGGGCGAATACACCCTGCATATCCTGACAGACTTGTACGCAACGACCGCACTTGATACACTTGGTCGGATCAAGGACGATCGATGTGGTGGAAGTATCCTTCGGCAGCGCCTTGACGCGGACCTCATACGGCTGTTCCCGAATGCCGAACTCGGCGGCGAGCCGCTGGAGTTCACACATGCCGTTCCGACCGCAGGTCAGACACGTTGACGGATGGGTGCTGAGCATCAGCTCCAGGATCGTCTTGCGGACCTGGAAGAGTTCATCATCATTAGTGATGAAGCTCTGGCCTTCCCCAACGGGAGTCGCGCAGGCGCGGACGATCTTCGCCGAACCTTCCTGCTTGACGACGCACAGACCGCAGGAAGCCCAAGGCTTCAGGTCCGGGTGATAACACAAGGTGGGGATCGTGACGTTCGCCTTCTTAGCGGCCTGGAGAACGGTTGACCCCTCTTCTACCTCGACAGGGATTCCATTTATCTTTACATGTACCATACTCAATTGATTCCTCCTCAGCCTGGTCCTAGTGGATCTCCACGGCTCCGAACTTACAAGTCTCCTTACAGACTCCGCACTTGATACAAGTGGCGGGGTTGATCGAATGAGGCTGCTTCTTCTCTCCGCTGATAGCACCGACGGGGCACTTTCTGGCGCAAGCGGTACATCCGATGCACTTGGCGGGGTTAATCTGGAACGTGATCAGTTTCTTACACTTTCCGGAAGGACACTTCTTGTCCAGGATATGGGCCATATACTCATCCGGGAAATACCGCAGGGTGGAGAGAACCGGGTTCGGGGAAGTCTGGCCGAGGGCGCACAGAGAACCCTTCTTCATGGCGAGGCTAATCTCCTTGAGCCGGTCGATATCCTCCAGAGTACCGTTTCCACGAGTGATCTTCTCCAGGATATTGCACAACGAACGACCGCCGATACGACAGGGGGCGCACTTGCCGCAGGATTCATCGACCGTGAAGTTCAGGTAGAACTTGGCGACGTCCACGATACAGTCGTCCTCGTCCATGACGATCATGCCGCCGCTTCCCATCATGGAACCGATGCGCTGCAACGACGCATAGTCAATCGGGGTATCCAAGTCAGCCTCAGTGATGACGCCGCCGGAAGGCCCGCCCGTCTGTACAGCCTTGAACTTCTTGCCGTGGGCGATGCCGCCGCCGATGTCGAACACGATCTCACGCAACGTAGTACCCATCGGGACCTCAACGAGACCGGAATTGCAGACCTTGCCGGTCAACGCAAACACCTTGGTTCCCTTGCTGTCGGCGGTACCGATCTGAGAGAACCACGTCCCGCCCTTCGTGATGATTACAGGGATATTGGCCCAAGTCTCGACATTGTTGATGACGGTCGGCTTGCCCCACAGCCCCTTGACCGCCGGGAACGGCGGACGAGGAGTAGGCATGCCGCGATGCCCCTCGATGGACTGCAACAGAGCGGTTTCCTCACCACAGACGAATGCGCCTGCGCCAAGGCGGATCTCAATGTCGAAATCAAAACCGCTGCCGAGGATGTCCTTGCCAAGCAATCCGTATTCGCGGGCTTGCTTCATCGCGACTTCAAGGCGATGGATGGCCAACGGATATTCCGCGCGGATGTAGATATATCCCTGGTGCGCTCCGATGGTATAACCGCAGATGGTCATCGCCTCCAGTACGGAGTGCGGGTCGCCTTCCAGTGTAGAACGATCCATGTAAGCGCCGGGATCGCCTTCGTCGGCATTGCAGACGACATACTTCACGTCGCCTTCCGCCTGCTTGGTGAAATTCCATTTCATCCAGGTCGGGAAGCCCGCGCCGCCGCGACCGCGGAGACCGGCGGTCTTCAGTTCGGCGATGACATCGTCCGGAGTCATGTTGAACAGGACTTTCTCAAGGGCTTCATACCCCTGGCGGGCGATATATTCGTCGATGTTTTCAGGATCGATGAAACCGCAGTTGCGCAGGACGATACGGAACTGCTTCTGGTAGAACTTGATGTCCTCCACCTGGGCGTGCTTGGCGCTCTTGTCCTTGTCATACAACAAACGCTTGACTTCGCGGCCCTTGACGACATGCTCGGCGATAAGCTCCTTGGCATCCTCCGGCTTGACCTGTACGTAGAAAGAATCCTCAGGAAGGATCTTGACGATGGGGCCCTGCTCGCAGAAACCGAAACAACCGGTCTTTACGACCTGGACTTCCTCAGCGACTCCCTGGGCCTCGCATTCAGCGACAAGGTTCTTGTAGATCTGGTCAGCGCGGCTTGATTCACAACCGGTACCGCCGCAGACCAGGATATAGTTTCTGAACGCCATTATCTGCCCCCGTTCTTCATGATGTCAGCGGAGGGCCGGTCAAATACGTGGTCGGCCACAAGCTGCTTGTCGATGATATGCTGTACAACGATCTTCCTGACCGTGTCCGCGTCCACCTTTCCATAAATCGTATCGGGCATGCCGGGAACCAACACCTCTACAGTAGGCTCCACATAGCACAACCCCATGCAGCCAGTCTGAGTGACAGCCACATTGTCGATTTTGTGCTCATCCAGAACCTTCAGGAAGGTATCAAGCACCACTTTGGCACCGGCGGCGATGCCGCAGGTCCCCATTCCGATGATAACCTGGCAGTCCTTGCCATTGATATCACGCTTCTTCAATTCACTCTGCTTGTTCTCTCTCAGCTTTCTGAGTTCTTCAAGTGTCATTTTCGCCATTTGTATCCTAGCCTCCTCAGGCCTGCACACCATGTTGCGACAAGGCGGGCTCATGCGTCATCCGTATAGAATCAAGCTCATCTTCCTGCGATTGCAGGAACTGTCTGAGCAGGACCAGCGACCCGCTGGTGGAAAGGTCCCCGAGGGCCTCCAGCAATTCGGAACGTCTTGCCCCCCATTCCCCGTCGCCCAGTGAAGTGGAGAGCGTCCGCTTCACGATGACTTCGCAGGAAGAAGGGTGTCCGAATATCGCCACCAACGTAGAAGGAAGATCCCCGAACGGCGGCGTATCGACGTTCGTCAGGTCAAAGCTGAACCGTACCGTCGTGCCCTTTCCTTCGGCGGACTCCAGGGAGAATTCCCCTCCCGCGCCGTCTACCGACTGCACCAGGAACGGAATACCCAAGCCGACCTTCCGCTTCGCATGCTTGATCCCATCCGTGTAGAACGGGTCCAGCACCTTGGCCTGCGTCTCCTCGCTCATTCCCTTGCCATCGTCCGCAACCGTGAAACGAAGCATCCTCCGGTCTTCCTCGATCGAAATCGAGACCGTCACGCTGCCCGCTTCAAGGGAGTTCTGGACGATGTCCAGCAGGAAATCGCATAGGAAAACATGCATGCCTTGCTCCCACCTATATCCTTGTGTGCATCCTAGTTGAACTTATCGATGATTCCAGGAACTTGTTCCTTGGTAACCTTTCCGAATACCTCGCCGCTCACGGTCATGACAGGGGCGAGCCCGCAGCAACCTACGCACCGGACGGCCTCAAGGGAGAACCTTCCGTCTTCCGTAACGGCGCCGACATCCAAGCCGAGCAGCTTGTGCAGTTCGTCGATGATGACGTCCCCACCTTTTAGATAACATGCGGTACCCAGGCAGACCTGGATATTGTGCTCACCAGGCTTGGTAAGCTTGAAGAAGTGGTAGAACGTAACGACACCCCAGATCTTCGCAAGGGGGACATCGAGAAGCTCAGATACCTTGTCCGCCGCCTCGCGGGGAATATACCCGAACTCTTCCTGTACCTTGTGGAGTATCATGATGAGATTGCCCTGCTTCTCCTTCCACTCGTTGATGAACGCCATCAACTCGTCGGAGAACTTGACTTCATTTTGTACAGACATGGAACCTCCAAATTCCAGAATTTTCACACCAGTCCATAGTATCCCAAATCGATAAAAAAGTACACACTAATTCCTGTACACAAAAGAGATATCTCTCGGCGAAGCTCAAAAATCGAATAATAATATTGTACCCAAAAATCCACTCATGTGATTTAATTCACATAAATTATGATATTTGTAGGAACAGTAACGCGAATATCCCCATCAGATGACTTTTTTTGCTAGTTTAATATCTTAAACCAACCACGCGCTATCGGAAGCACTCACATATCGCGTGCGCTATTCATCGCCTTTCAGCATAACCGCGGACACACCCACGACATGGCGCGACATGATGTCGCACCATATCAGATATTCTCAGATACCGGACATCAATTCATCATGGAGGCACATAAACGCCAAGTACCGCAGGAAACCAGGCATTTGCGTGAAAAAACTGTTTTGTCATGCGCTAATACCTTCATATCAAGCAGATATCTCCACAATCATTAAAATATCGTCAAAATAATATTGCACTATATCACCGATTGATGTATCATTATTCACATAAACGAGGAGAAACATATGAACAGTGACATGCTTATTCGCATCACAAGATATTTTAGGGCGCTCAATCGTCTCAAATCAGTCGGTCTGGAGAAAGTTTTCGCACATAACCTGGCCGATGCCGCCGGCGTTTCCGCCGCCGTGGTCCGCAAGGATTTCTCGCAACTTGAAATCCATGGACAAAAGCGCGGGGGATACGAAATCAGCGAGCTGGTGACCCGGTTGGGGGAAATCCTCGGCAAGGGAGATCCGCAGAACACCATCATCATCGGCTGCGGACGCATTGGAAAGGCGTTGATGCATTACAGTGGCTTTGAACCGGACGGCATCCGCGTGGTGGCGGGCTTCGATTCCGATCCGCTGGTCTATAGCGACGCATCCTGCCCCGTTCCGGTCTATTCAATCAGCCGCATTGAGGAAGTCGTCAACGCGCTCGACGTCAAGGTCGGCATCATCACCGTTCCGGAATCGGCCGCCGCGGATAGCTATGAACGGCTGCTCGACGCCGGTGTCATGGGAATCCTCAACTTCAGCCCGGTGACGCTCAAGCCGCAGATTCAGCCGGACGGCACCGTTCCCGTAGTCCACAACATCAACATCGCCCTGGAACTGGAGCAGATATTCTACGAACTGAAGTTCCCGAAGAAACAAGACTGAACGATACGGAAAAACGGGGGACGCCGCACATCCTCCGGACAACCGGGAAAACACAGGAAAAACGCTGGCATCATGCATCATGGGCCGGCGTTTTTTGTCGACACCTTCTCTTGCCGTCTTATTCCTGGAACACTGAAACAGAATTCCGGCTACGTACCATAGACGCAAATTGTAGTGAAGATCCTAACATTGATGTACAAAGCGCCGCAAAACCGGTCCTAAAATCATCCGCCATATACGGGCATAGCCTACTTTTCGCTCTTCAGTCCCGCGCCACACAATGGAATCAGGACATCGCCCTCCAATTCATGCCCAGAGATATAGTCGAGATACGCGGCATATGTGGCGGCGGTCGTATGCTCGACGAAAAAACCGTCCCTGGCAAGCCGGTCCCTCGCAGGCAATATCCCACGTTCAGGAACCAGGATCACTTCCCGTTCACCGGCATATGAAGGTCCCAGAATTTCTTGCGCACGCATCGGCCGGCCTATCGCGATTCCCTCCGCATAGGTCGGACCGGGAACGACGTCCCTGGGTTTTCCGTCGTCCGCACCATACAGCGGGGCACAGCGCTCGCTTTGCACAAGGAACAACTTCGGCAACTTCCTGATCACTTTGGATGCGAACAACTCCATGAGCGCCATCTGACATCCCAACAGCAGGGTGCCGTTGCCGACGGGAATGAACAGATTGTCGGGAATCCTGCCCAATTGTTCATAGACCTCATAGACATAGGTCTTGGTGCCTTGGTAGAACAACGGATTGTAGACATGGTTCGCATAATAGATACCCTCGGCCAAAGCCTTCCGACGACAAGCGTCGGCGGTCTCATCCCGCGTTCCGTCAAACACAGTGACCGTGGCGCCATGGGATTCAATCATCCTGATTTTCTTGGGGGAAGTCCCTTTGGGGACATAAATCTCACATGCGATCCTGGCGCGGGCGCAGTAGGCGGCGATAGAATTACCGGCGTTCCCACTACTGTCCTGAAGCACTTTCTTGACACCTATGTCCCTGCAATGCCGGATGAGCAAGGACGCGCCCCGATCCTTGAAGGAGAGCGTCGGCATCGCATAGTCAAGCTTGAGGAACAAGTCCCTTTCATAGGCGACCGTCGACGTACACCCCTCTCCCAAGGTGATGTCACGCCAACCATCACCCGCAAGAGGAAAAAAAGCCCTATAGCGGTATATATTGAACTGAGCTGTATCAATCAGATCAGTCCGGAACCGGGGCGGAGTGAAATCAAGCCGGAACAAGCCCCCGCAGGAACAACGGTAATCCAGAGTATCCAACGGATATTCCTTCCCACAAGCAGTACAGACGAAACTAACCATGCGGACGCCTCCTTGTCTTTGGCTGGCGGACGGTTTTCGTCCATTATACAATGGAACCACGAACCCATGTGAAAGAATCCATATATCGGGAATCCCGCTATCGGCGCTCGGACACTAGCGGAATGGGGAATCATCATCCCGACCGCCGGAACTCCGCCTCAACCGAATCCATACCGGGAAATGGTCGCTGACACCACTCCGCGACCTGACGTTCCATGCGAACGGCGTCCCTTCGGGCGAAAGGATGACGTCCGGCGTGGACACCCCGCTTCCAGAGAACTCCCAGCCAACGCCATCGAATAGACCACTGTCTCCCAGAACCTGGTCATACCGGTGCCAGCCGCCGGAAAACCAGCAGGAACCGGGACGGTCGAACCGCAACGTCCCGTCCAGCCATGGGGAATACAGTACCGAAGCGTCGCCAGGTACGACCGACCTGTTCCCGCTCACCATCAAGGAACCACGTAGATAATAGTCGAAAGCCTTCGGGTGAGCCGCTTCAACGAACGCCGTCTGCCAGGACGCGCCGTCAGATACCTGCGCGTCGGGACTTTCGTTAAAATCGCCGGCGACCAGCACCAAGGCCGAAGGGTCGTTTTCCCGCCATTCCGAGAGAAGGGTCTGGATTGTTTTTGAAAGCGATATCCTGTCGGCTTCGGTTTCCGTCACCCCTTCCTTGCGGGATTTCCCGTGGACGGCCAAGATGATTATCGTTCCAGAGGAGGTCTCGACTCCACATTCAAGCACAGGCCGGCAACCAGGAACGGAATGGACTCTGGCCGACGTAATCGGAAGCCGTGAGGCAACTCCAATCTGAATGGCGTTACCAAGTTCTCCCGTCGCCGCATGCCAAAGGAACCCGAGACGGGCGAGCCGTTGTTCAAGTAAATCGACAAGAACCCTGTCGTTCTCGATCTCCTGCAAGATTAGGATATGGGGAAGCGGAGACGCCTTGTCCGTTACGACGGCCACGCAACGCTTCAGCCGTTTCCGATATAAAGCGTCGTTCCATCCGGCGGCGGGAAGGTATTCATCGTATTCCGTCCCGTCCACGATACCATCCATCAGGTTCTGGACATTCCAAGTCATGACGACCAGTTCCCCGGCGGAAAAATCCTCTCCATCAATCGGACACCCGCACCACAGGACGACGCTCCCGGCAAGACCTATCAGAATCAGCAAATTCAGGATGATGACTTTCATTACGGCCCCCTTCTCGAAAAAAAGCCTGACGACAGCATCATTCCAAGAGCGCATGAAAAGTACAGCTACTCTCAATTTCCTCCGCCATCGCTTCTTTTTTCTTTATGAATTTTCTTTGCACTCCACCCCTATATGCTAAAAAACCCCGCCAGTGATTCAACTGCGGGGTTTTTCCTAGAGAAAAGCGTGTTTTTCGCACCGAAACCTTGGCGCGAGGAAACATCAGGTTTTGGAATTCTTTTTCAGGCTATAGCAGAAATAGAGTTCGGCTAGCGCGTCCTGTACATCGAATAGAGAGAGATCCATGGACGCGGCGGCAAGGATCCCCTGCCTGAGGTTCTCGAACCGATGGTCATAGGATACATCGGCGGTATAGGCCATGCCGAGACAGATGTCCCGGACCTTTCGCCAGTCCTCTGCGCCGAACGCAGCAAAAATCTCATTGTAATGTTCATCGATATCGGAAATATCCCTGGCCTCGGTAAGAAAATCGGTCAGGAAATCGCTGACATCCCCATTGTTCATCAATTCAAACAGCTTGGCCAGACGAGGAGAGCCAAAATGAAGGAAACTCGCCAGAACGGCATACCGGGTCTGCCTGAACGTAGCGCTGCGCCCCTGCCGGACGGACAGGAAGAAATCCCTGTAGAACTTCCCCTCATGGTCCATATACCGCTTCGCGATGAGATAATCTATCTCCTCGTCGATATGGCGGGCGTTCATCGAAAGGAGATTGATGGTGTCAAGATACTCCGGCCCTTCAGTAATCCGTGCGAGCGACTTGCTCGCCACTGACCGCACGGATGACCATTTACCGTCCAGCAAGCCGACCAACGCGTTCCGCGCCTTCTCATTCTTGCCATACGCACCCAAGGCGGCTATCGCGTCAAGCTGCACGAACGAATCGTCATCGGTGGCAATCCTGATCAAATCGTCGACCAGCGCCTGACGTGGCCTGTAACCAAGAGCCTGGATCACTTCCTGCTTGTCCTCAGAAAACGGCGACGCCAGCTTGGCCCGCAATTCGCTCGTGGCGACTCCCGTCAGATTTGAGCCGAGCGCCAGCAACAACGCCTTCCGTTTCGCGGGATCCTCGGTATGCTCCAGCTTCTCGATCATGGAAACCGCTTGGATGCCATGGACGGAGAACACGACCTGCGCAGCTTCATTGGCAGAATAGCTCCCCCGTTCTCGAAAGCGGAATGCCACAGCGAGCCCCAAGGCGGCAAGGACGAACGCAAAAATGAACATGAACGAATAGTCATTGCCGAATTGGAAGGAACCGACAACGAACATTCCGTCAATCGAATCGCCGAGGTCGACAAGCACACCGGAGATTACGCCAGCGATCAGTGCGAATACCGCTATCACGAAGTTCACCATCGAAGTAAAGCTCACCGCCTCGTTGTCAGGAATGACGGAAGCGATCAGGCGGATATCGAGGATATTGATTAGCCACAGGGAGAAATTCGCGAAGAACCCGAAAATGAAAAATGCTATCGCGCCCAGCTGAGGCGGAGCGAATATCCAGCAGGCCAGTGAGACCAACAGCAACCAGCAGGACCAGATGATCAACGGCCTCGATCCCAGCCGGTCAGCGAAACGACGGCTTATGATCCCAGCCAGCACGACGGCAAGCCCGACCACCACGGAATAGAGGATGACTAGGCTCGAATCAAGATGCAGCTCCGTGCTCATGAACGGCACGGACATGCTCAGCACGACCGTCAACGTCAAGAACAGCCAACGCAACAGCAGACGCATGCGGATGTCCATGTCCGCCATAGCTTCCTTGAAGAGGACGGAGATTGTCCGCCCTTTCTGGTACTCGACCTTTGCGCGACAGGGAATCTTCCGGATACATCCGGCGGCTCCTATAAAAGCGAAGACACCGAACATCTGTAGCCCGATCAACCCGGCAAGCCCTGAAAAACGCTGGACGCTGGTGATAAGCGAACTGAGGAATTTCACGAAGATGGAGGATCCCTGGTACGCGACGTTGAGGTTCGCGACGACCCGCCCCCGGTTTGTTACGGAACTGACGCTCTTTTGGGTGAAATCGTTCAATATGATGCCCAGCATCCTGAATATGCAGAAAATGGTATAGGTGGCCAGCAATACAGCGATGGCCAAGCCGCCTTGAAGGAAGAACAACGCAAGATAGGTAAAACAGAAGACTCCGCGCAGCACCCACATGACGGTCTGCACTTTGATCATATTGTGGCCGCGTATAATCAACGGAGCGATAGGAAGAATCAGGCCCGCGATATATATGGCTGACGAAATATAGCCCAAAGCTATATTACCAGCGCCAAAATGCACGGCGAGAAGATACACGATCGTATCCCCCAACAGGCTGAACCCCACCCCGTTGAAGATCTCCGACCAGTACAGCAGATGCCGTCCGTAACGCTTTTCAGCCTCACTCAGATACTTGGTCTTCGGCACTTTCCCTACCCGCCCCCACAGGTTCTCCGTCGATACGACGGAGCAGGCGTATCTACAGGTCGCTCCGTGTAGTCACGATCCTGCTTACAAGACCATATTGCTTCGCTTCCTCGGCGTCCATCCAATAGTCGCGTTCGGTATCCTTGGTGACTTCATCGACAGTCTTTCCGGTCTGTTCGGCGATCAAACGGTCAAGTTTGCCACGGAGCTTCTCAATCTGCCGGGCATGGATCTCTATGTCCGTCGCAACCCCTTTCATCCCGCTCATGGGCTGGTGAATCAGATAGGTGGAGTTCGGCAACGCAAGCCGGCGTTCAGCCGGTACCGCCAAATATAGCAACGCGGCGGCGCTGGCCACCAAGCCCATCCCGATCATGCAGACATCGCAGGAGATGAAACGAACCATGTCGAACATCGCATAACCGGCGTCCACATCGCCACCGGGAGAATTGATATATATGCGGATTGGTTCATCGCTTTCCGATTCAAGCACCAGCAACTGCCGGATCACACGGTCGGCAAGCTCCTTGTCGATCTCGCCGGACACAAGAACCGACCGGGTTTTCAACAGCTTCTCATTCAACACAGGATCTTGGGGAACCTGGGGCTTCTGGTCCTCTTCATTCTCTGACATTTGTACGCCTCTTTCCATAAAATCCGGTGCAAGAAGAGCTCCGGTTGGGGATAGTATAGGCGGAATCTCCCCTCTTGAAAACCCCTCCGCTCGTAGAACGTCCGCTACACGTCGTTGCATCACCAAGGCCGTACTTACGTACTGTCCTTGGCTCTGCGCCTAGTGTGCCGGGCGTTCTACGTCGCGGGATGACACCTGGCGGGGCGTATTTCGCTCCGCTCGCACACTGCGCAGGAAGCACTCCATATATCCGCACTTCCCGCCGATGCACGCAAACCACCCCGATTCGATGCATTCCAAGAATGAGACGGGCCTATCTGGACAGGACTTCCGCCTTTCGCGAAAGCAGCTCATCACTTGTCAACATCCGCTGCACATAGTCCACGCCAAGACGGTCGATCATGTTGCCGAAGCGTTCCCCCGCCATCCCTTCGCTCTTGAACAGCAACAATGCTTTCTCAATCATGTCCAAAGCCTCGGTCTTCGTGTGCAACCCATGGAGGACGGTGCCCATACGGATATGTTTTCCCCAACGCCCGCCGACATAGATTTTGAACAACGTCTCCTTCCTGCCGATGGCCTTGAACGGACAATTGCCGACGCATCTGCCGCAGTTGTTGCAAATCGAGGTATCGATGGCGACCTTTCCATCGGACAGACGGCGCACCGCATGCATCGGACAGTTCATCTCGACCTGGCATTTCCGACAGGTCTTGCAGACCGATTCATCAATCACGGGCACGGCCTGACCGACGATACCGAAGTCATTGATATCCGGTTTTACGCAATTGTTTGGACATCCACCACAGGCGATCTTGAACTTGTGGGGCAACGCGACATCGTGGTAGCCATCATAGAAACGTTCATGTATCTCAGCGCATAATTCCTGGGTATCATACAGCCCGAATACGCAAGTGGAACCTTTGCAGCAGACGACAGGACGGACCTTTGCCCCTGTGCCGCCGGTAAACATGCCCTCTTGGGCGATATATTCCTGAAACTTTGGAATATCATCGAAATAAATGCCAGGAAATTCAACCGTCATCCGGCTGGTGAACGCCATGGTGCCATCGCCGAATCTTTCAGCCGCCTCACAAGCGCATTTCATCTGTCTTGCCGACAGCGTTCCGTTTCCAGTCACTATCCGGCCGGAAAACTTGTCTGTACCCCGATTGAGAAGGAACCCTTCGCCCTTCACCCGCTTTATCTCTTTTGGATCTATAGCCATCTTCTTCCCCCAAACATCTTGAACGCGACTTGCGTAGTATAGGTATTACGGATTATAAAGTAAATGCTATCAGATATATGATATCCATGTATAAATACACATATATCACAACGCACCCCGACACTGCGACATAGTGCTGGAACAGGAGGAATGACATGACGTTGCGGGATCTCCAGATATTCCAAGCCGTGGCGGAATCCGGCAAGATGAGCGTCGCGGCGGCACGGCTTGATATCGCCCAGCCTACGGTCAGCCATGTCATCGCAAATATTGAAGCGGACTACGGCATACAACTGTTTGAACGATTGTCAAAGCGACTGTACATCACTTCCGACGGCAGGCAATTGCTGAATTATGCGAAGAACATACTTTCCATGTTCAATGAAATGGAAGCCGGCATGGGTTTCGGCTCCCGACCGCAACCGCTGCGTATCGGAGCCACGATTACGATAGGCAGCAGCATCCTGGCGGAAATCATCAACCAATACGAACATTCCCATCCATCCTGCAAAACATCGGTGTACGTGGACAACACCTCCACTATTGAACACAAGCTACTCCATGACCAACTGGATGTCGCTTTGGTGGAAGGTGTGGTCACAAGCAACGAACTGGTGACGAAGCCCGTCTTCAAGGACGCACTCGTCCTGGTCTGTGACAAAAACCACCCGTTCGCAAGCAGACGAACAGTTCAAGCGCAGGATCTCGCGAGCCAGCCGTTCATACTCAGGGAACGAGGAAGCGGCACCAGGGCGCGGTTTGAACAATACTTGAAGAAATACGGAATTACTGTCGAAGAAAAATGGATATGCCACAGTTCCGACGCGATACTTCATGCGGTGGCCAATGGACAAGGCATGACCGTAATATCCTACAGGCTGGTGGAACGACAGCTACTCTCGGGTGAACTGCATCTATTGGAACTGCGGGACGCCGATTTCTGCCGGACATTCAATCTCGTATACCACAAGGACAAATATATCACCGCTTCGCTTGAATACCTGATCGACCAGTTGATGATGTCGCGGCACGACAGTCCTTGTCCCCCAAAGCAGACGGAAATACCATGAAATCATCACTACATCCGCATACCCCAGACTGTCCCAAAAGTATCTTTCTTGAAAATCATTTTCTTACTGACAAGCTTGAAATGAAGGTCAGAATGGGGATTTTCTCCTCTTGAGTCGAGTTTTGGGACAGCACCCCTAGGCGACAGAACCGACTATCCGCTATAGTGGAATGAAACGGAGCCCGATACTTTCAGAATCGGGCTGACGGCATCGGAGGGACAAGACCATGAAGTGCGCGACAGTGGCGATCATTGGAAGACCATCAGCGGGGAAATCGACCCTGCTCAATACCATCTGCGAGATGAAGGTATCCATCACAGCAGCTACGCCGCAGACCACCCGCAACGCGATACGCGGCATCTACACCGACCAGCGCGGGCAACTAATCTTCACCGATACCCCGGGCTACCATCTTTCCGAACAGACGCTCAACAAGCGATTACAGGATATCGCCGTAGGTTCCCTGGGGGATTCTGACATAGTACTCTATCTGATTGACGCGACCAGGGCTCCTGGCAAGGAGGAGGAAGCCATCGCCACGAGGCTTTCCTCGGTAAAGCCCCCCGTCGTCTGCTGTATCAACAAACAGGACGTCCTCTCCTCGGCGCAAGTCGAGGAAGCCAGAAACTTTCTTCAGGAAAAACTACCCGCGGCTCCGGTCCTCGTCGCCTCGGCGAAAAACGACGAAGGTGTGGACGAGGTTCTGATCGAACTGTTCAAGCTCGCCCCGGAGGGGGATCTCCTGTATGGCGAGAACGCCTATACAGACCAGCCGATAGAGTTCCGCATCTCCGAAATCATCAGGGAAAAAGCCATCAGTATCGTCACCGACGAAATTCCCCACGCCATCTATGTGGAAGTAGCGGACCTGGAGTATCTTGAGGCGGAAAATACTATCTGGGTGCGTGCGTTCATTATTGTTGAACGGGAAACGCAGAAAGGAATCGTGGTCGGAAAAGGCGGAGAGGGCATCAAGAAAATACGCATCGCTTCGTTCAAGGAAATCAAACAGCTGTTTCCCGGTAGGAAAGTCAACTTGGATCTCAGGGTCAAGGCCCAGCCGAAATGGCGGACAAACAGCATCGTGCTGGACAGGATATTGAAGTAGCCACGCATCTTTTCCACAACGGATCGCTAACGGACAGATACAAACTCCAAGTTGACACGCCGTCCAACTTGGAGATGAACTGGTAAGCTAATTTTGGACACAGGGGGGGGGGAAGGATATATCCGAACCTTCTCCTCTCCGGACTTCAGATTGACGGACCTCTACAGTGTATCGCAAGTGATATGACCGCATTCCGGATGAACGGAACATACTATGAGCTGACGCTC